>Ga0105356_10004316_pt1 | contig 13730 bp, 14 predicted proteins | sample GOMGulsemesocosm_3_FD_83502 | JGI IMG/M metagenome (GOLD analysis project Ga0105356, IMG submission 83502) | Methane-oxidizing microbial communities from mesocosms in the Gulf of Mexico - GOM9D Gulf of Mexico | ecosystem: Environmental > Aquatic > Marine > Cold seeps | place: Gulf of Mexico...
ATTTGAATAACTTTATCATATCACCTTTAAAAGTAGTAGACTCCAAAATTAAACAAAAATATTCTTTTACAAACTGGCTAAAGTATATTTTAGAACAGAAGGATGCTATAAAAATAGTATTCCCTAAATTATAATAAAATTGAATACAAAAAATTCTATATCAGTTGCGTTATGCACCTATAACGGTGCAAAATATTTAAATCAACAACTAGACAGTATCCTAAACCAAACTGTACCGGTAACTGAAATCGTGGTCTGTGATGATTGTTCAAAAGACAACACAAAGGATATCATTGAATCATATAGTAAAAAACACCCTGGTTTATTTAACATTCATTACAATACAAAAAACTTAAGAAGTAATAAAAACTTTGAAAAAGCAATTGCTTTAGCGAGTGGAGATTATATATTTCTAGCTGATCAAGACGATTTATGGCTCCCTAATAAAGTAGATGAAACATTAAAAGTTTTTAACGAAAATAAACATATTGAAGGTGTATTTTCTAATGCTTATTTGATTGACGGAGAAAACAATCTTCTATTTGAGGATTTTACACTTTGGGATAATTTTAATTTTCCTGAACATAAATTAAATGATCCAAAAATTTTATTTAAACGACTCATTTATAGAGGTAACTTTTTGACAGGTGCTACTTTATGTATTAGTAAAAAAGCAAAAGCTAGCATTTTCCCCTTTCAAACAGTTGAGAAAAAGTTATTGCATGATGAATGGATCGCTCATCAATTAGCAAGAAAAAATACATTATTTTTCTCTAAAGAATGTTTAGTATCTTACCGTATTCATGAAAACCAACAAGTAGGAATTGGTGATGATAATATCATAAAACTAAGAAGGCCGGAAATTTCTCCTATCATGAAAGTCATATTAGGAATAAACCCTGCTAAAAAATTTAAAGATTATAAAGACGTCGCTAGAGCAAGCTTTATGATGTATGAAAAATACAAAGAAATAACACTTAGCTATAAAACACCTTTAACTGAAGAAGTTACAGAACATTTAAAGCAAGATTTCATTTACGCTGACGCTAAAATGAAAAAAATAAACCCAATAAAATATTACTTTAGAAAAAGGCACGATAAACGTAAAGGTAAAAGACAATTATAGTACTTATGGAATCACTTATATCAATAATTATTGGAACTTACAATGGTGAAAAACATATAAAAACTCAATTAGAAAGTATTTTAAACCAAACCTATAACAATTTTGAAATTATTATTGTTGATGATGCCTCAGATGATGAGACTGTTTCAATTATTAATTTAATTTCTAAAAACCATGATAACGTCTATGTACATGGTTTCAAAGATAACTTAGGATATATTAAAAATTTTGAAAGAGGTATTGCACTAGCAAAAGGAAATTTTATTGCTTTATCGGATCAAGATGATTGGTGGGAACCATCTAAACTAGAGATACTAAAAAAGGAGCTTAAAAACAATGATATTGTTTACTGTGACTCATCTTTTGTTGATGAAGATTTAAATTCCTTAGGGAGTAGTTTTTCAAAAACAAAAAACATGATTAGCTCGAATAACCCTGTTCATTTTTTAATTGACAATTGTGTTTCTGGTCATGCTATGTTATTTAAAAAAGAGCTTTTTAATAAAGCTGCCCCCTTTCCTCATTTGATACCGCATGATTGGTGGTTAACATATATTGCTTCTCTTAACAATGGTGTCAAATACATTGATATGCCTTTAGTAAAATATAGACATCATGAAAACAATGTAATTGCATCAACCAAAAAAAAGTCAAAAAACACCAACAGAAATAACGAAAGAAGGCATCGTATTGAACAGTTTTATAATATGTGTCCAGAAATACTAACTTCTGAAAAAAAACTCTTAAAAGCGCTTAATAACTCCTATAAATCTTTTAGTTTTAGTAATAATTTAAAAAGGAGTATTCTTTTTCTGAAAAATCAAAAGAACCTACTTAGTATCATTAAAAAGAGTACCTTTAAAAAATTCATATTTTCCATTAATATGTTTTTCAAAATAAAATAAACATTGCAAATATTAATAATTTGAATATTACAATTATAAGCCTCGACAAGTGGGGTTACAACGAATTTATTGCTAAAGAAATTTCAAAAAGGGGTATTTCTGTAAAGCACATTGATTTTTATAAATTAAAGTATCAATATCCAACTTTTCTCCACAAAGTTTTAAATTTTTTTACAAAAACATTATTTAACTACAACTTCAAGAGAGAGCATTTAAACAATATTTTATTACAACAAATAAAAAAACAGGAAAAACAGGACATTACCCTAATCATTAAAGGGGATAACCTCTCCATAGCTACAATAAAAAAAATTAAACAAAACACGAATCATTTGGTTACTTTTTTGAATGACAGTATGGCTCGTTACCCTAGAATGAAAAAAGTTTATCCGTATTTTGACAAGGTATACTCATTTGACCCTGATGATGTTGTGAAAAATGGATTTAACTTTATTTCTAATTATATATATTTTGATATTGAAAAAAACACTACTTCTGATATTGAACATACTGTATTTAATATAAGCTCCCTAGATAAAAGATCTAAGACAATGCCCAACTTTGCGGTCTACTTTAAGCAAAAGAATATCGATTATAAACTAATTGCTTTTTCTAAAGATAAAAACCAAGAATTGGAGAATTTAAATATTGAGTGCACCACCAACACCTATTCGCTAGAAGAAACCTTAGAACTTGTTCGGAAAAGCGATATTCTTCTTGATTTACAAAGGCCAAATCAAAAAGGATTATCATTTAGAGTTCTAGAAGGAATTGGCTTAAATAAAAAGATAATCACCACAAATACCGATGTTAAAAATTATGATTTTTACAACCAAAACAATATTGTAATCGTTGATAGTAATAACATCCAAATACCAGATAGTTTTTTTAAAACACCATATAAAACCCTTGACCCAGAAACTGTACGGAAATATCATATTTCTTCATGGGTAAACGAAGTCTTCAATCTTAATAAATAAAACATGACAAGGACTCTTTCAACAACATTACTTATTTCAACTTATAACTGGAAAGAAGCGCTAGAATTAGTATTACTAAGTGTCCTAAAACAGAGTCATTTACCTAATGAAATTATTATTGCAGATGACGGATCTACTAATGACACCAAAGTATTAATTGATCGGTTCAAACAGCAATTTAACATACCCATTATCCATGTATGGCATGAAGATGTTGGTTTTACTAAAACCGTAATATTAAATAAAGCCTTAAAAAAAGTAACTTCAGACTATATTATTCAAATTGACGGAGACATCATATTACACAAACACTTTATTAAGGACCACCTTAATTACGCTGAAGAAAGTGTGTACCTATTTGGGAGTAGAATTTCTTTAAAAGAGAACTATTCAAAAAAAGTATTGCTTTTAAAAAAGATAAAGTTTCATTGGTTAAACAATGGTTTATTAAGAAAGACTAGAGCTATTTATTTCCCTTTTTTCAACAAACAAAGCAAACTTGAAACAACAATTTCTAGCAAATTAAGAGGCTGTAATATTTCTTATTGGAAAAAAGATGCGCTTCAAATAAACGGCTATAATGAAGATTTAATTGGCTGGGGTTATGAAGATTCTGAATTTGCACAACGACTACTTAACTTAGGGGTTTCTGCCTTAAGGATTAAACATGCAGCAATTCAATTTCACATCTATCATAAAGAAGCCCCAAAAGGAAACACCGAAATAGGCAATAGAGTCATTATTAAAACTCATGATGAAAAGATTATTAAATGTAAGAACGGAATTATTAAAATTTAAGAAAACTTACCCGTTTTAAAAAAATTCTTAATTCTATACTTTATTTTTTTTTGTTTTTCTATCACCTGTAATTCCATTTCTATTTTGACTGATAGATGCAATTCTAATTCCTCTTTCTGAGTATTTAATCTACCAACTACTGACTTTGAAAAAATAACATTTCCTAGTAAATAATTAATCACATTTATTGTCCCTTTAACCCTTTTTTCCTCACTTTTTGTTGACCAAACTCCATTTTCATGCACTCTATACACTGCCATTTTGCCTTCTATTTTTTTAATTTTTCGAGCTCCAATTTGACATAAGTAAAGCGGCCAATCTCCGATGGGAGATTCTAAAAAATTTGAAGGTAAGCTAAAGTCATTTCTTAGCATCACAGAGGGAGTATGCATAAAGTTACCTTCTGCTAAATCATTAATATCAAAAGTATCCTTAATACTTACTGTTATATCATCTTCTCGGTACTCTTTAATTGTTTCGTCATATATCATTACATCATGGAAACATAGACCATAGGACGGGTTTTGTTCTAAAAAATCTACTTGTTTTTGTAGCTTTAAAGGATCTACCCAGAAATCATCACCTTCACAAAAAGCTATATATTTACCACTACAAGAATTTAGAACATCGATAAAATTGGGTAACATTCCGATATTTTCTTTCCTATAAAAAATATTGAATTTATCAGGGTACTGATCTTCGTATTTTTTTAATATTTTTTGAGTATCATCAGTTGAGGCGTCATCCCCTATAACTATCTCAATTTTAAAATTTGTATTTTGAGTTAAAATTCCATCTAATGTCTTTTCAACAAAATTGCTGTGGTTATATGTTAAGATTGCTACTGAAACTATTATCATATTCTAATTATTTAGCAGGTACCCCAACAACCTTTTGATTTGCTTTTACATTTTTAACAACCACAGCACCAGCACCTATAATTGCATTATCTCCAATACTTACATTTGGTAGTATTGTAGCATTTGCTCCTATAAAAACATTGTTACCTATTTTACAATTACCTAAAATGGTGCTTTTAGGTGCTAATTCGCAATATTCCCCAATAACTGAATCATGATGAATTGAAGTTCCATAATTAACTAATGTACCTTCTCCGACACTTACAGAGTTACTAATTAATACTTGTTTCATAATATTAACTCCATTAGCAATGATTACATCAAAATTACCAATAACAGCATCTTTATCAATTACAGAAACATAATTCCCTCCTAATGATTTTATTTTTTCTACAATATTTTTTTTAGAATAATTCCCCCCAATTGCAGTAGCAAAATCATATGAATTTTTTTTGAAAAATTCTTCAATTGCTAAAACGGTATTAATTACTTTAAATTGTTTCAAAAAGGTAACCGGTAGGGGGCTTGTAACATTATCAAAAAACATTAACTGATTATAATCTTTAACATCAATTACCTCTATCAATTCTTTAGCATGCCCACTAGCTCCTATTATTAACATTATATTGTTTGCTTAATTAGTTCACATATTTTTATTACACTCTCTTCTGTTAAATCAAAATACAGGGGCAAACATAATATTCTAGACGATATAGATTCAGATATCGGCATGCTCTCCCCTTTTACATAATCAATAGTATTCAAGGATGGATAAAAATACCTTCTAGGATATATATTATTTTTATTAAGTTTCCCCTGAACGATTAACAGTTCACCTTCATTTTTAAATACGACTGGAATATAAGAATAATTGTATGAAGTATCCTGATTAATTTTTTGAAACACGACTTTGCTTTTCAACAATTTAACATATAATAAATATAGTGATTTTCGTTTTGATAAAATATCATCAAAATGAGGAAATACAGCTAATCCCATAGCTGCCTGTAATTCACTCATTTTTGCGTTAATTCCTTTTCCATGAAAATTTTCTGGCCCATTATGTCCAAAATTGTGATGATAGAATAATTTATCATGCAGCTCTTTATCCGGAGCAAAAATAGCTCCTCCTTCACCTGTATGAAAAATTTTAGTTGCATGAAAACTACAAGTACTCACATCTCCAAACTCAAAAATAGATTTCCCTTGGTAACTAACACCAAAACAATGTGCTGCATCATAAATTACTTTTAAATTATGTTTTCTAGCTAGCTTTTCAATAGCCTCAATTTCACAAGGGTTTCCAAATACATGTGTTGCTATAATAGCAGACGTTTTATTTGTGATTTTTGCTTCAATTATAGTTGGATCTATATTTAAAGTCTCTTCATTTATATCAACAAAAACTGGAGTACATCCTTCCCAAATAATACTAGAAGTAGTAGCTATGTAACTAAATGGAGTCGTAATTATTTCTCCACTTAATTCAAGTCCTTTAACAGCTATTTGAATGGGCAGAGTTCCATTTGTTGTAGCTATCATTGAAGTTATCTCAAATTTAGTTTTGATATACTCTTCTAGTCTTAATACGAGCTCTCCCCTATTAGTAATCCATTTTTTATCCCAAGCCCCCTTAAGGATTTTAGTATATTCTTCTTGATTAGGTAAAAAGGTTTGAGTAACGTTAATTCTATTTGAGTCTACCAATTCGTTTATGTATTATGTCCACACAAATCTACATTAAATATCTTAAAAAATATTAATTATTATACATTCAAAAAAACAACGGTATCCCCTTCTTTATTCACTTCTAATCATTTAAAAATCGTAAGTTTGTAAAAACTTAACAATTACTCACATTGTGATTTAAACTTTGTCATGGTAAAACACAAATTACTTGCTTTAAAACTAAAATGAAATGAAGTCTTTTGTATCTAAAACTCTTTTTTTTTTGTCACCCTTTATTATTGGATTATTATTTTATCTCTCTTTAGACCCATTTAAAGTAGTACGAAATTATGATGAATTTTATAATGATAACGATATTGGAAGGGTTGTTTTAGACAAGGATTATGTTAGTACAACAAATTTTGTTAACAAGTACTCTAAAGAAAAATATGACTCTTTTATTTTTGGCAATTCAAGATCCATGTTTTACCAAGTCACAGATTGGAAAAAAAATATAAACCCAAATAGCAGTTGTTATCATTTTGATGCTGCTGGTGAGACATTATTTAGCTTACACAAGAAAATAACGTACCTAGATAATAATAGCATTCCAATAAAAAACATATTGCTTATTTTAGATCATGAAACACTAAACAAAGTAGTTTCAAATTCAGGACATTTAGGTATTGTTACGCCACGATTAGTTAACTACAATAATTTCATAGATTTTCACTATACTTTTTTAGAAGCTTTTTTTAATACGAAATTCATGTTTGCTTACTTAGACTTCAAAATTTCTAATAAAATTAAGCCATATATGAAAGAAGGATACTTAATTGATGATAATAAAATATCATACAATCCTATTACTAATGAATTTAGATTTACCGATTTTGAAAAATTAATCTCTAAGAATAAATATTATAACGAGAATAGATTAGCTGTGTTTTACAAAAGAAATTCTATTCCTACATACACCAAACCAGCTATATTTCAAACTCAAAAAGAAATATTGAAAGACATCTATACCATTTTTTTAAAAAACAATACTAATTTCAAGATAATCATCAATCCTTTATATAATCAAGAAAAATTAGCGACTGAAGACTTATTCTTTTTAAAATCAACCTTTGGAGCTTCTTCGGTTTTTGACTACTCAGGTATAAATGAAATTACAAAAGACTACACAAACTACTACGAAGCTTCACATTATAGACCGCATATTGCGGATAAAATAATGAGTGAAGTTTACAAGTAATTATTTCTCTTCTTTAGGAATTCTAGGCATAAACTGATTGGACATTCATAATTCATTGACCCTTTTTATTTCAACAGTAAATTGAAAAACTTATTTTTAAAATATTTTTTAACTTTCTCAAAAAATGAAGTTTCTATAATGCCCAAAAATTCTTTCATTTCACTTCTTTGAATCTTTAATGTTTTTTTTACTTCGCGCTTCGTTTTTAAATTTTTTAATAAGTAATCTATAACCTTAATAGTATTTCTTAATCGGTAGTCTTGACTTTTTGTTGACCAAACTCCATTCTCATGGACTCTATAAACAGCCATAGTTTCTTCAATTTTTTTTATTTTTCGATTACCAATTTGAAACATATATAAAGGCCAATCACCAATAGGTATATTAGATATTGTCGAAGGTAATGTAAAGTCATTCCTTAATACTACAGATGGAGTATGCATCATATTACCCTTCGCTAAATCATTAATATCAAACTCAGTTTTGCTACTTGGAACAATATTATCTTTTTCCATCATTTTTAACGTTTCATCATAAACCATTACTTCATGAAAACAAATCCCAAACAAGGGATTGTTTTCTAAAAAATCAACCTGTTTTTGAAGTTTTAATGGATCAATCCAATAATCGTCTCCCTCACACAAAGCAATATATTTTCCCTTAGCTGCAGGAAAACAAAAATTTGGAAAAGGTTTGTTTTTTTTAGAATATTGATTTTCTACTTGAAGAATCAATTTTATTCTTGAATCAATTTTTGAATATTTTTTTAAAATCTCTTGAGAATTATCCAAAGAAGCATCATCATGAATTATTATCTCAATGGGGAAATTTGTCTTTTGTAATAAAAACCCTTTAATAGTTTCTTCAACAAAATTTTCATGATTATAAACAGTACAACAGATACTCAATAATGGTTTCATAAATTTATTAAAATATTTTTAAACTTATTTTTATCTATTTTTAAAATACCAAATCTAAACTTTAAACTTAATCTTCTCTATATTTTTAAGTATTTTTGTCGCTCTTTAATTTCTTATACTGAATTTATAATAAAAAATGAATAATAGAGTTATCATAAATTTTTGTCCAACGGGAATGATTCCCAAAAAAGAGACAACTCCACATGTTCCCATATCTGCTCAAGAAATCATTGAACAAACTCATGAAGCTTATGAAGTAGGTATTACCTCAGCTCATTTACATGCTCGTTTAGAAAATGGGGTTCCTACATACAAAAAGAACTCTTATCGTGAAATTTTTGAAGGAGTTCGAAAACACTGCCCTGATTTGGTTATTTGCGGAAGTACTTCTGGGAGAGATTTCCCTGAATTTGAAAAAAGATCAGAAATAATTGAACTTAAACCTGACATGTGTTCGCTTACTCTAAGTAGTCTAAATTTCATGAAACAAGCTTCTGTTAATGATCCTGATATGATTATTCAGCTTGTAGAAAAAATGAAGAAATATGGTGTAACTCCAGAATTAGAGTGTTTTGATTTAGGCATGATTAATTACGGAAAATACTTAATAAAAAAAAATATCATTCAAGGTCCTACTTATTGGAATTTACTTTTTGGAAATATCGCTGGATTTCAACCTACCTTAAGTCAAATGGGAGCTGCTTTATCAGAATTATCAGAATATAAACATATTAGTCTAGCGGGGTTAGGAGAAAATCAACTTGTAGTAAACGCTACAGCAATTGCACTAGGTTTTGGCGTTAGAGTTGGTTTAGAAGATAATATTTGGTGGGACAATAAGCGTACCGAAAAAGCTACTAATATTAATTTAATTAAGCGCGTTCACAATTTAATTAAATTAAATCAGAAAGATTTTTTTACTTCAAAAGAATTTGGAGAATCAGGGTTTTATAATAGCAATTAATAACATGAACAAAACACTTTTATTAGGTATCTCACAAGATACTATTGCAGTTATTTTTGACTTATTAACTGAAATCAAGAGGCAAACTCAGTTTTTAATATATCCCAATATTGAAAAAAAGATAACACCATTATCGCCAAATAAAAAAATTGATTATAAAGTAATGCCATTAGAGGCAGAAATTGACAAAAATGAAACTGTCTTTTTTGGGCTAGCAAGTCCTGTAAATAAGGAAAAAGTTTTTAATTATTTCTTCAATAAATCTAATATTACTAAATCAAGATATGAACAAATAATTCATCCTTCTGCTTATATCGCAAGCTCTTCCGTCTTAAGTAAAGGAACACTTATTGAACCAAATGTAGTCATCAGTTCTCAATCAAAAATTGAGTTTGGCGTTTTTATTAAGAGAGGAAGTTTAATTGGTCATCATAACCATATTGGCGCTTTTACAGATATAAACCCTGGAGTAACAATTTCAGGAAAAGTAACTATTGGTGAATCTTGCATTATTGGCTCAGGATCTATTATTAAAGACAACGTGAATATTGGTAAAAATACAATTATTGGAGTAGGTAGTGTAGTGACAAAGGATATCCCATCTAATTCAATTGCGTATGGAAACCCATGTAAAGTTATTCGCTCAAACATTGTAAATCAACACTAGTAATGCAAAAAGAACTTAAAAACTGTATTGAGCACCTAAAAAACGGAGGACTTATTCTCTACCCTACAGATACTGTATGGGGAATAGGTTGTGACGCTAATAACCTTGAAGCTGTTAATAAGATATATGCCTTAAAAAAACGCACTGATAGCAAAGCATTGATATGTTTGGTTGCTGACGATAGAATGCTCTCTAAACATATAAAAGACATTCCTGAAGTTGCTCTTGATATTATTGACGTTGCCGAAAGTCCAACCACAATTATTTACGACAACCCACAAAACATAGCATCTAATTTAATAGCAAGTGACAATTCACTTGCCATAAGAATCCCCGATGATGAATTTTGTTTTCAATTAATCCGAAAGCTTAACGGCGCAATCGTTTCTACTTCTGCAAATATATCTGGGCAACCTAGTCCGAAATCATTTTCAGAAATAAGCAATGAGATTTTAAAAGGTGTAGACTATGTTGTAAATTTGCATCGCGAAAAAATAGCATCAAAGCCTTCATCAATTATTAAATTAAGTAGTGCTGGCTTGGTGACAATCATCAGGAAATAATGTCACAACATAAAAACTTTAAGGACGCACTTACGCATCCTATTTTCAATACCATACAAAAGGCAGCAGCTATTTTGAATATTGATTCCTATGTTATCGGAGGATTTGTAAGGGATTTTATTTTAAAAAGAGGTGACGCAAAAGATATCGATGTTGTAGCAATTGGTAGTGGTATTGAGTTAGCTCAAAAAGTAGCTGCACTCCTACCTAACAAACCAAAGGTTCAAGTATTTAAAACTTACGGAACAGCAATGTTACGTGCTGATGATATTGAAATAGAATTTGTTGGTGCTCGTAAGGAATCGTATGCTAAGGACAGTAGAAACCCTGTTGTTGAAAACGGTACTTTAGAGGACGACCAAAACAGGAGAGATTTTACTATAAATGCATTAGCTTTAAGTATATCAGAACATAATTTCGGTAACTTATTAGATCCTTTTAATGGGATTTTACACTTGAATGAACAACTATTAAAAACACCATTAAACCCTGATATTACATACTCTGACGATCCATTACGCATGATGCGCGCAATCCGATTTGCTACCCAACTTAATTTCAGAATTGAATTAGATTCGCTACAAGCAATCTCTCGGAATCACAACCGCATTAATATCATCACCAAAGAACGTATTGTTGATGAATTGAATAAAATAATGAATAGCCCTAAACCTTCAATTGGTTTTTTACTTTTAGAAGAAACTGGCTTATTACCTCATATACTTCCTGAATTAGTCGCTTTAAAAGGTGTTGATGAAGTAGAAGGACAATTGCATAAAGATAATTTTTACCACACCTTAGAAGTAGTAGACAATATCGCAAAAACAACTGACAACCTATGGTTACGATGGGCAGCGTTATTACATGATATTGGTAAAGCACCAACTAAAAAATTTAGCAAGAAAGTTGGTTGGACTTTCCACGGTCACGAATTTGTAGGTTCAAAAATGGTCTATAAATTATTTAAAAGATTAAAAATGCCATTGAATGATAAAATGAAATTCGTTCAGAAAATGGTATTAATGAGTTCTCGACCAATTGTTATTGCTGATAGTAATACGACTGATTCTGCAGTAAGGCGATTAGTTTTTGATGCTGGAGAAAATATTGAAGATTTAATGACGCTTTGTGAAGCAGATATCACCACAAAGAACCCTAAAAAATTCAAACGCTATCACAATAATTTTAAAGTTGTTCGTGATAAAATTGTTGAAGTTGAAGAACGTGATCAAATCAGAAATTTCCAACCACCAGTTACCGGTGAGGAAATTATGAAAACCTTTAATTTAAAACCATGTAGAGAAATTGGTCAAATTAAAGAAGCAATAAAAGAAGCAATTCTTGAAGGCGAAATTGCCAATGATTATAATGAAGCAAAAGCACTAATGCTAAAAAAAGGATTAACATTAGGATTAACTCCAATAGCTAACAACTAATACCAAAATATGTTACAACGTTTTAACAAACTTGCCAAAATATCATTAGTCTGCGTATACTTTATCATAATAGCAGGAGCAGTTGTAAGAATGACTGGTTCGGGTATGGGATGTCCTGATTGGCCAAAATGTTTTGGGTATTATATCCCTCCAACAGAAGTTGCCGATATTCAGTTTAAACCCGAACATCAATACAAATCTGGTTATGTTATTCAAATTGAAGATACCTTTTATTTTGCAAAAGAAGATTTTACTTCTACCAATAAATTAAATATTAACAACTGGAATAAAAACACAAAGCACAGCTACAATACCTTTAACCCTACCCACACCTGGATTGAATACATCAACCGATTGTTTACAGCGTTTGCAGGATTCCCAATGCTTATATTGTTATTTGTATCATTCCGATTATGGAAAAGTAAAAAGCACTTAACAATTGCCAGTATTTTAATAATTTTAGGAATGGGGTTTGAAGCATGGTTGGGAAAAACTGTAGTTGATTCTAACTTACTACCATACAAAATTACTATACACATGATGGGGTCATTCATCATCATTGCGTTATTATTATATAGCGTCTATAAATCTCAAGAACACAAATTCACAAAAGTACCACCTGTTTTTAAATATGTCTTAATTAGTAGTATACTACTAACATTTCTACAAGTGTTTTTAGGAACACAAGTACGTCAGTTTGTAGATGAACAAGTAATCGCTATTGGGTATGAAAAACACTTATGGTTACAAAACCCAAATACACAGTTTTATATCCATAGGACACTATCCATACTTGTAGTATTGATAAACATATGGTTATTCATCATAAATAAAAAACAAGGGTTAAACTTTACTTTAATCAACTATATCATTATCGTATTAGGCTTAGAGGTCATTACAGGAATGGCAATGTATTATTTTGATTTCCCGTTTACAACACAACCATTACACCTTGTGCTATCAGCTATTTTATTCGGATTACAATTTTATTTGGTTTTAAAAACCATCGTTGTAAAAGCTAATAATCCTATTAATGAGTTTAACACCTCGAGCATTAGCTCATAATAAAACATCTTAACTAATTCTTATCACGTGTGCTTGCACCGAGGGTATTGATTTAACTATATTTGCCCAATAATTTATATACTATGATATACCGTTTTAGAGTTATATTAGATGACAAAGATGATGTGTTTAGAGACATCGAAATAAAAGCAGATGCTACTGCTGAAGACTTTCACAATGCTATAGTACAAGCTTTTGGCTTTGATGGTAATGAAATGGCTTCTTTTTATGTAAGTGATGAGGAGTGGAATCAAGGAGAAGAAATTGTATTGTTTGACATGAATGAAGGAAATGATCCAGTACGCATCATGAACGAAACCGCCTTAGATGATATTATTACAGAACACAAAAGAAGATTAATATATGTATATGATTTCTTTTCAATGTGGACATTCCTTGTAGAGTTAGCTGAAATTGCTAAGCCAATAGAAGGTATTAGCTATCCTAATTTAATGTATAGCCATGGTGTTTTACCTGATAGCCCTCCAGAAAAAATTTTTGAAACTGAAAAGGAGGAACA
>Ga0105356_10004320_pt1 | contig 13727 bp, 7 predicted proteins | sample GOMGulsemesocosm_3_FD_83502 | JGI IMG/M metagenome (GOLD analysis project Ga0105356, IMG submission 83502) | Methane-oxidizing microbial communities from mesocosms in the Gulf of Mexico - GOM9D Gulf of Mexico | ecosystem: Environmental > Aquatic > Marine > Cold seeps | place: Gulf of Mexico...
CAAGCCAATGCAGTTACTTCAATGCAAAAAATTGCCCGTAATACTTGGCAAAAACGTTTTGGCTTTGTTGTTGGCTTCGGCGGCATTATTTGTGCGGCACTAATTTTAAGTTTCTATGGCATTATTGCCGGTTGGATGGTGTCTTATGCAATAGAGCCTTTAGCTAGGCTTGGCGGCTTAACATCCGCAGCTGACTGGCTCATCAATCATTCATTAACACGTAATATCCTTTTTACTGCTTTCTTTATGACGCTGACTATTTTTATTATCAGGCGTGGTGTTGAACAGGGTATTGAAAAGTGGTCAAAGCGCTTAATGCCTATGTTAATAGGGTTATTAATCTTATTAATCATTTATGTATTTACCCTTGATGGCTCAAGAGAGGGCTTTCGTGCTTATTTAAATCCAGATATTTCTCGTGTATTTGAACCAGACTTGCTTATTAGTGCCTTGGGACAAGCTTTCTTCTCTTTGTCATTAGGTACCAGTGTGATGATTATTTATGGGTCATATATTGCTAAAAAAGAAAATCTAGTAACATTAGGTGCACAAGTTACCTTAATTGATGTTTCTATTGCCTTTCTAGCAGGGTTATTAATAATTCCAGCTATGTACGTTGCTCAAGCACAAGGTGTAGCAATATTCGCCGAAGATGGTAGTTTAATTTCTGGCTCAAACTTAGTATTTACTGTATTGCCGGCGCTATTTTCAGGCATGGGTGTTGTCGGTTTATTTGTTGCTTTTGGATTTTTTGTTTTAATGTCTATTGCGGCACTAACGTCATCTATCTCAATGCTTGAAGGGCCAGTATCCTTTGCAGTAGAGCGTCATGATATACCAAGAGAAAAAGCAACAACATTTATTGGTTTAGGCATATTAGTGTTGAGTATTATTATTGTGGTGAATCTTGAGTGGATGTTAGATTTTGTTGCGATATTATCGACGCAATATGGTCAGCCAATCATTGCTATGTTGTGTTGTGTATTTGCTACTTGGATTTGGCATAGAAGCGATATTTTAGCGGAAATAAAACAAGGTAATGATACTGTTGAGCACACTGTGTTTTGGAAGATCTGGCCTTGGTATACCAAGTTTGTTTGTCCGACAGCTATTGCACTTGTTTTTTGGCATTCGTTATAAAGAATCGATAAGGCTTTAAGGTTTATAGCCTTAAAGCAGTTGTACCTTAAAGCATACGATTTCAAAGCCTTGGCCAGTTTAACTGCCAAGGTTTTTTTTGTACTGTTAAATGCTCAGTCACTTGTTCAGTTAAGAAATACTCACCACTGTTGGGGGCGCTAATAAACTCAAACTGCTCACCTAAATAAGTAAACTTTAATGCATAAGCATGTAGGTAGCCGCGATCTGCAACCGATTGAGTGTTATATAGAGGATCGCCAACAATAGGTGCACCAATACTACTCAATGCAACCCGTAGTTGATGGGTCTTTCCTGAATGTGGCTTGAGTAGGTATAAACGTTGTTTGTTACCAATGCTATCAGAGATAAACTGAGTGATTGCTGGGTTATCCAAGCTACGTAATAATTTGAACATACCGCGACGACTTTTAGCCATGTCACCTTTAATCAAGCCTTGTTTCTTTCTTGGCTTTTTATCACTTATAGCAAGATAGTATTTTTCAATATTGTGATCATCAAAAAGCTGACCAAACACTTGTGCACAGGCGAGAGTTTTAGCAAAAATAACTAAACCAGAAGTCATTTTATCTAATCTATGTACAGGGTAAAGTTCAGCACCTACCTCTGTACTTTGTAAGTGGCTTTTTATTTGACTCTTTACTTGCGAGAAAAGCCCAGAGCCAATGTCACCTTCATCATGGAAACTAACTCCTGCAGCTTTATCAACAACAATAAAATCATGGTTTTCTGTAATAGTTTTAAACATTTAAATTAGCCGCTTACTCTTTATGTTTGCTATGATAATTCAATATTAAATATTTTACTCTTTTTACAGGATGTTATTTTGCGAAAATTCCCTCACAAGCGCTTTTCGAATCAGCTATTAACTCAGTTCAAATCTACATTTAAACTCACGGCAATAGCCGCTAGCACAGCATTATTATTTGCTTGTACTAGCCAAGATACGATTTCATTACCAACTGGAGTGAGCTTAGTTGAAACGGTAACAGCTAAAGAAGATGCTATTAATATTCCCTTTAAAAAGTATAAGCTCGCTAATGGTTTAACGGTGATATTGCACCAAGATAATTCAGATCCTTTAGTTCATGTAGATGTTACCTATCATGTTGGCTCAGCACGTGAGCAATTAGGCAAGTCAGGTTTCGCCCACTTCTTTGAGCATATGATGTTCCAAGGTTCACAAAATGTTGCCGATGAGCAGCACTTTAAAGTAGTCACTCAAAGTGGTGGAGACTTAAATGGTACCACTAACTCAGACCGTACTAATTATTTTGAAACAGTACCTAAAAACCAATTAGAGAAAATGTTGTGGTTAGAGTCTGATCGTATGGGGTTCTTATTAGAGGCTATTACCGCTGAAAAGTTTGAAGTACAACGTGCAACGGTGAAAAATGAACGTGGTCAAAATGTTGATAACCGTCCTTATGGCCGTTTAAACGAAACGGTTAATCAAATGATATTTCCACGCGAACATCCTTATTCATGGCCAACTATTGGCTATTTGTCAGATCTTGATCGCGGCACAGTAACCGATTTAAAAGAATTCTTCTCTCGTTGGTACGGCCCAAATAATGCGGTATTGACCATTGGTGGTGATATTGATGAAGCGCAAACACTTGCTTGGGTTAATAAATACTTTGGTGCTTTAAATGAAGGTCCTGCGGTAGAAAATATTGCTAAGACTTCAGTATCCCTTGAAGAAAATCGCTATTACTCTTTTACTGATAATGTCTCTTTGCCTCTTCTTTACATCAGTTTCCCTACTGTTTACGGCATGCATGAAGATGAACCCGCATTAGATGTACTTGCTAATATTTTAGGTGGCGGACCAACATCACTCCTTTATAAGAACCTAGTTAAGTCAGGTGTTGCAGTGCAAGCTGGCGCAAGCCACCCATGTCGTGAACTAGCATGTGGTATGAACTTTTTTGCATTGCCTAACCCGCAACAAGGTTTGTCATTGACAAAAATAGAACAAGTCATTAATGACACCTTAGTCGAGTTTGTCGAGCGAGGTGTTAATGCTGATGATCTATTGAAAACAAAGGTTGGTATTGAAACCGGGACTATTTATGGCTTGCAAAGTGTTTCGGGTAAAGTATCAAACTTAGCGCACTATCAAACTATGCTAGGCAATGCTAATTATACCGAGCAACAAGTTGCACGTTATAACGAAGTCACTAAAGCCGATGTTATGCGTGTCTTTAAGCAATACATTCAAGGTAAAGGTGCAGCGGTATTATCAATAGTACCTCAGGGGCAAGAAGCATTAGTGGCAAAAGCAAATAACTTTACTTTGCCTGATGTAACTAACCCACCAACACTTGCAGAGCTTGATACGCCAATTATGAAGAACACCAGCGATTTCGATCGCAGTGTTATGCCTAAGTCGGGTGCTAATCCACAAATTACCGTGCCTACTCTATGGCGTGAAAAACTTGATAATGGTATTGAGATTATCGCTACTAAAAACAGTGAAACGCCAACAGTTAGTTTATTATTAAGCCTAGATGGTGGTATTTTGCTGGATTCAGTCGACAAAGCTGGCTTAGCAAGTCTAACCGCAAGTTTGATGAATGAAGGTACAACAGTTCACTCTAAAGAAGAGCTGTCGAATGAGTTAGCTAAACTAGGCAGCTCAGTATCAATTGGTGCAGGCGGGCGTAATACTTATATTAAAGTAAATAGCTTAGTGAAAAACCTTGATGCTACCTTAGCGTTAATGGATGAAATGATGTTCAAACCAGCATTTGCAGAGGCTGACTTTAATCGTGTTAAGAACCAGTTGATTCAAGGCTTACAACAAGGCAAAAAAGACGCTCGTACTTTAGCAAGTAATGCTGCAAAGCAAGTGACTTATGGTAAGGGTAATCGTTTGGGCTTAGCTGATAGCGGTACTATTGCTACCGTATCTGCGATAACTCTTGATGATATTAAAGGTTTTTATAAAGCATACTTCTCTCCTACACAAGCGAGTTTAGTTGTTGTAGGTGATATTGATAAAGCTGATTTGCTTTCAAAGCTTGGAACATTAAAAGCATGGCAGGGTAAGAGCTACAGCATTAATGCTGATTATGAATTTCCAGAAGTGACGCCTAATAAACTGTATTTTGTTGATTTACCTAACGCAAGCCAGTCTGTGATCAAACTATCTCGCCGAGCTATGATTTATGATGCAACAGGAGAGCACTTTAAAGCGACCTTGATGAACTACCCTTTAGGTAGCGCGTTTAATAGCCGCATTAATTTAAACCTTCGTGAAGACAAGGGTTATACCTATGGTGCATCAAGTTACTTTTCAGCAGGAAAAACTTTAGGCCGCTTTAGTGCCGGTGCTAGTGTTAAAAAAGATCATACCTATGATGCTATGGTTGAAATTGAAAAAGAGCTGAAGAGCTATAAACAACACGGATTAACGCCGAGCGAAGTCACTTTTATGCGACAAGCAATTTCACAAAATGAAGCGTTAAGCTTTGAAACGCCGAGTCAAAAAAGCGGTTTTTTAAGACAGTTATTACAGTTTAACTTGCCTGTTAATTATGGTGAGCAACAAAGTGACATCATTAATAATATAAGCCTTGAACAGCTAAATGCCATTGCAGCAAAAGAATTATCAAAACCTATGCAATGGATTGTAGTCGGCGACGGTCAAGTTGTTAGACCACAGTTGGAAAAGCTTGATGTTGAAGTGGTTGATCTAAAGCTAGCTAAATAAATTATTTGATAAATTTAAATAGTTAACTATTGAAAAGTACTGATAGACCCCTTATTTATACCGTATCAATAAGGGGTCTTTGTTTTATACCTTTTACTCGCTAAATACTAAATTATGCTTGTTAGCTAAATTAGTATAGATAGGAAATATTTTGACACTCTCATTAACTGATTATATTGGCACTTTTAGCCAAAGTGAAAATTTAGCCGCTGTTGCTGGAATAGGGCGCGGTATAGAGCGAGAAGCCTTGCGAATATTACCTGAAGGTAAATTATCTGAACAAGGTCATTACCATCAGCTAGGTTCAGCACTCACCCACGGTCAGATAACGACAGATTACTCTGAAACCTTACTTGAGTTTATTACCCCAGTAAGCCACTCTCCAGAGCAAGCTGTAGGGCAATTACAAGATATTCAGAAATATACCTTTGATAATATCGAAGGAGAGCTACTCTGGCCTATGAGTATGCCTTGTTTCGTTAACGATGCTGATAAGATCCCGTTAGCGCAATATGGTAGCTCGAACATAGGAAAAATGAAAACCGTATACCGTCAGGGACTAAAGAATCGCTATGGCTCTATGATGCAGGTGATTTCGGGTATTCACTTTAACTTTTCCTTTTCACAAGACTTCTGGAAGGTTCAGCAAAAATTACATAACAAACTTGATAATAAAGCATTGCCATTAGATGATTTTATTTCTGAACGTTATTTCTCTATCTTAAGAAATTACAAACGTTTTTGTTGGTTAATTCCTTATTTATATGGCAGTTCACCTGCTATATGTGGTTCTTTCTTACAAGGAAAAGAACACAAGTTACCTTTTAAGAAGTCTGCACATGGCGCATTGTATTTAGAGCATGCCACTTCATTACGTATGAGTGATTTGGGTTATACCAGCTCTGAGCAGGCAGCATTAAAGATTTGTTATAACAATCTGCCAGATTATGTTGATGGTGTGCAACAAGCTATCAAATTAAAGTCTCAAGATTTTGCTGATATTGGTGTAAAAGTTAATGGCGAATATCAACAGCTCAATGATAATGTTCTGCAAATTGAAAATGAACTTTATGCACCAATTCGCCCTAAACGTGTTGCTAATTCAGGTGAGAAGCCGTCAGCGGCACTTGGAGAGCGTGGCGTTGAATACATAGAAGTAAGAGCACTTGATGTTAATCCTTTTTCTGATACTGGTATTAGTTTAGAGCAAGTTCACTTCTTAGATATATTTCTTACTTTTTGTGCCTTCATAGATAATAAAGAGTTTGATTGTACACGCCAAGGTTTGCATGAAGCTAATATGGATGCAGTAGTTTTACGTGGTAGAGATCCTGAACTATTGCTCAGTGATGCAAATTGTTGCGGTAAAGTTACACAGAAATCTGTACCTCAGTGGGGGAATGAGCTTTTTGAACAGATGGCACAAGTTGCACAATTGCTAGATAAAGCTTATGACACTACTCGATATGGCGAAGCTATTACTCGAGAACAAGCTAAAATCAATGATGCCAGTTTAACTCCATCAGCTCAGCTATTAGCCATTATCAAAGAGCAGTGCTTATCAGAGTATGCTTTAAATAAAGCGAGTGAATATCGAGAGCAAGCAAAATCGCGTGATTATCAATTTTATAATCAAGCCTTCTTCGATGAAAGTGTGCCAGTATCACACCAAGCTCAAGCTGATATTGAAGCGGGTGATACTCTTAATTTTGATGATTTCTTATCAGACTATTTTGCTTAGGGTTTAATTAGTTAGACAATAAGTAACCATAAAAAAAGCGCGTCAAGTTGACGCGCCGGTTATTTAAGCAAACAAAACTTAAATTAAATGAAAGCAATCCAGGGAAGGAAGTTTCAAGTATTAAGACGTGCTAAAAAAGAAAAAGTTCACTTTTTGTTTAAAAAAAATACGATTTAATTTACATCAATAAAAAAATAGTCAATTAACTGTATAAATCCCCTGTAAATTCCAGCCCTAAAGCTCTCTTAAAACTTCTCAATAATAAAGCTTAATTAACTTCACTCATGTGCCTTTAAGCTCGTAAACATGACACTTTACTAATGGCAGATGGGAATAACATAAGTGTAATTCTCACTGTTCAGACTCAGTAAATTTTAGCCAAAAAAAAGCGCCCAACTTAAATAAGCGAGCGCGTAAAACATGAAACACTAGGGGGATAACATAACTATTAAGTAAGAGCGTTATATGATGATTTAGTTCAAATTATTTCAAATAAAGTTTAGTTAGTTACTTCCAAGGTATTAGAAGCTGCTTAAACATGAATCTTAACTAAAAATGGCGGGATAGCATAAGTGATATGTTTGCTGTTCAGGCTCAGTAAATTTAGACAAAAAAAAGCGCCCAACTTAAATAAGTGAGCGCTTAAAACATGAAACCTTACTTATGAGGGCGGAATAACATCAATGTTATTCTTGCTGGTCAGACTCGTAAATTTTAGCCAAAAAAAAGCGCCCAGCTTAAATAAGAGAGCGCGTAAAACATGAAACACTAAGGGAATAACATAACTGTTAAGTAAGAGTGTGATTTGATGGTTTAGTTCAAATTATTTTAAATAAAACCTGTTTAGTTATTTCCTGGATATTAGAAACTATCTGCACATGAAACTTTACTTATGAGGGCGGAATAAGCTAACTGTTATTCTTGTTTCATTTTTTTGCCAACCACTAAATTTTAAACAAAAAAAAAGCACTCAACTGTTTTTCAAAGATAGGAGAGAGCGCGCAAAATATGAAACTTTACTTATAAGGGTGGAATAACATCAGTGTTATTCTCGCTGTTCAGACTCGTAAATTTTAGCCAAAAAAAGCGCCCAACTTAAATAAGAGAGCGCGTAAAACATGAAACTTTACTTATAAGGGCGGAATAACATCAGTGTTATTCTCGCTGTTCAGACTCGTAAATTTTAGCCAAAAAAAAGCGCCCAACTTAAATAAGAGAGCGCGTAAAACATGAAACACTAAGGGAATAACATAACTGTTAAGTAAGAGTGCTGTTTAATTGTTTAGTTCAAATTATTTCAAAATAAAATTTAGTTGCTTATAAACTGGGCAAAAATTTTAGCTAAAAAAAAGCGCCCAACTTAAATAAGAGAGCGCATAAAACATGAAACACTAAGGGAATAACATAACTGTTAAGTAAGAGTGCTGTTTCATTGTTTAGTTCAAATTATTTTTAATTAATATCAATAATTTATTAAATTAACGAAAAGGCGATATATTTAATCGCTATAACTGCCATTAATTAAGTGTTTCTGGCATTATGAATGCTAAATTACAATCAATATTATTTATCTATGCCTTCATGTAAAACTGCGTTAATGGCCGCTGTAAGTGTTTTATTACTTGCAAGTTGTGCAACACCGCCACCAAATGACCCTGAAAACCTATGTGAGATTTTCCGAGAGCACCGTGATTGGTACTTTGCTGCTAAGGATGCTCGTGAGCGTTGGGGTGTACCAATTCATGTTCCTATGAGTATGATGTACCAAGAAAGCTCGTTTCGTCATGATGCAACGCCACCAATGGACTATTTATTTGGTTTTATTCCTTGGGGTCGAGTAAGTAGTGCATATGGGTACGCTCAGGCTAAAACGATGACCTGGAAAGATTATGTACGTGAAACTGATAACTCAGGTGCTGATCGAGATGACTTTGATGATGCTATTGATTTTATGGGGTGGTTCATCTTTAAAACGCAAAAAGTAAATGGGGTTTCTAAGTGGGACGCTTATAACCAGTACCTAAACTATCATGAAGGCTGGGGCGGCTTTAAGAACAAAAGTTATAAGAAGAAGCCATGGTTAATGAAAGTCTCACGGAAAGTAGACAATCGTGCTAGGCGTTACAGCAGCCAATTAAAGAGCTGCGAAAAGGATCTTGATCATGGTTGGTTATGGCGATTGTTTTTTGGTTAAGCCTGGCGGCTGTATATTAGTTATGCTGGCTACTTTTTACCGGCTACGATCAAGTAATGATCATAAATACAGTCATATATAAATTGCCAATTTGTTCTTTTTACAATAAAAAACGGCCAAGGCTAGCTGTGATAATAGCTACAGGAATAGCTAGTTATTTAATGAAAAAAGCAGAAAAAAAAGTAGGTGTTTTTGTTAAAAAACTGTTGAAATAGCTAAAGGCTGCTGCTGATAGGGTTGGCTATTGTTATCCACAGAAATTGTGGAAAGCTGAATAAGGTTATTCGAAAGTCTTATTCTGTGGATAACTTTGTGATTAACTTTGTTACTGTTTAATTATTCCTCTTCCTCGTTCTCATCAACAAAGTGCTCAGGCATGACACGAACAGATTTTATCATATTGTCTGCAACATCAATGATTTCTACAGGGTAGCCTGCAATACGTAGGCTAATGTTGCTTTGAGGTATGTCTTCTAAATACTCGATAATTAAGCCATTAAGTGTTTTAGGACCGTCTGTGGGCAATTGCCATGACATTTCCTTATTAATATCACGAATACTGGCACTTCCATCAACTAAATAGCTTCCATCAGGCTGTAAAGTTACTTCATCACTGGTTGTTGGTGTCATTGTTGTTGTAAAGTCGCCGACTATCTCTTCTAGAATATCTTCTAAGGTGACTAAGCCTTGAATGTCACCATATTCATCGACTACTAAACCTAAGCGCTCTTTAGCGTGTTGAAACTTCAGTAACTGAATGTTTAATGGTGTGCCTTCAGGAATAAAGTACAGCTCACGTACAGCTCGTAATAAGGTTGCTTTAGTAAACTGGCTTTTTGATAAAAGTTTTAAAGCATCACGAGCGTGTATATAGCCAACAACATCATCAATGCTATCTCGATAAAGTAATACACGAGTATGGTTCGCTTGAGTTAACTGTTTCTGAATTACCTTCCAGTCATCGTTAACATCAATACCGACAAGTTCGCTGCGTGGGATCATAATATCTTCGACGGAAACTTTTTCTAAATCGAGAATACTGACTAACATATCTTGGTCGCGTTGTTGTAATAAGGCGCCAGATTCATTTACCACAGTTCTTAACTCTTCAGTGCTTAGACTGTGTTGTTCCCGTTGTTCAGCATTTATGCCTAAAAGCATTAAAAAGCCATTAGTGATCCAATTTACCACTACGACTAAAGGAAATAGTAGTTTAAGTAATAAGCTTAAAATTATTGAGCTGGGAAAGGCAATTTTTTCAGGGTACAAGGCTGCAAGTGTTTTTGGTGTGACTTCAGCAAAGATTAGGATAACCAAAGTTAAAACAATGGTGGCAACCAATATACCCATATCACCAAATAAGCGTAAACCAATCACGGTAGCAATGGCAGAAGCCGCGATATTGACAAGGTTATTACCAATAAGGATTAAACCAATTAGTCGGTCTGGACGAGCAAGTAGTTTACTGACTCGTTTAGCGCCTTTATGTTTTTCTTTCTCTAGGTGACGTAAGCGATATCTGTTTAATGACATCATGCCGGTTTCAGAGCCTGAAAAGTAGGCTGAAATAAGTATTAAGATGCCAAGAATGGTAAAAAGCATCTGGGTGGATATACTGTCCAAGAAGGGGATTCCTCTTTTATTATATAACTTAGCTAGGTAAGTCTGCTAGGTAAGTAGTTTAGATAAACGGATTAGGTTACTTGCTAGTTTTCTCGAAAGATAAGTAGCCTAGCTAATTATAGATTGATTAAATTATGAATTAACACTGCTAGCTTATACCAGCAGTGTCACTGCGACAAGAGTCGGCTTAAATAGTGGTTATTTATAGAATGAATTCTTTCACTAGACGGCTGCCAAAGTAGGCCAAAGTTAATAAAGTACTTGCCGTAACCATAAGCACAAGTACTCTATGACCACGCCAGCCTTTTTCAAAGTGTCCCCAAAGAATAATGCTATAAATGGCAAACGATAATAATGACAGTACTGTTTTATGTGCATTTTCTTTATCTAAGAAACCATCAAGAAAAGCAAAGCCAATAATTTCACTAATAAACAGAATTGCGGTACCGGCGGTTAATATATTAAAAAGCTGTTTTTCAACCTGCATCAATGGTGGCAAATGAGCCACTGCGGTTAGGTTCTTACTTTTAAGTTTGAAGTTTATATAGGTAACTTGAAAGGCGTATAAGGTAGCAATGGTTAATATACAGTAAGCGATTAACGCAAAAGTAATATGACTAAGGACAATAACTTTCTCTACGACCAAAGGAATGGAGTCAATTGGTGGAAGAAAAATAATAACCAACTGCCACAAACCCGTAAAGCCATAGATAACAGGTAGTAATAAGTTTACTTTGAAGCGTAACGCTACAACGGTTACCGCTAAAGTGATAAGTAAGCTGACTAACGAAATAACATTGGGTAAATTAAAGTTTATATTATCTTGTGAGAAAAATAATAACGCATCATTAAAACCATGAATAAGGATCGCTGCTGTAGCTAAACCTAAAACTAAGGTGATATTAGGTCCTTGAGGATGAAATAATCGTGTGACGATTGCCAGTGTAGCAAGTATATAAAGCAAAAATGCCAAACTTGAACCTATAACCAAAAAATCCACTAATAACCCCTAAAACAACTGAAGATGTCCATTAAAAAAGTGATTCTATCAGATAAAATCTTTAGCGCCATGTGATTAACACAAAGTTTTGACTTAAATTAAAGAAAACCAGCTTATTTTATCAACAAGCGTCTAAGAGGCTTTATTGATAAAAAGACAATGAGTGCAGTACAGCTTAAACCTAGCCATTCTGGCAATAACTCATGGCTGTGTTTCATTTGGTCACTAATACTGATGTCGTAGAAGTTAACTGCAAAATCCAGTAGAAGTGCAAAACCAATGGCGCAAAGTGCTACACCAAGTAAGTAGCGGATAAGTACGGCGCTGCCCATTTCATTTCTAATGACGCCTAAAGTTGAAATGTTAGTCGCAGGCCCTGCCATCATAAACACTAATGCTGTACCCGGTGATAGCCCAGCCAAAATAAAACCTGCGGCAATAGGTGTTGAAGCGGTTGCACAAATATACATAGGTATGGAAATAACAATCATTAATAGCATCGCAGGTAGACCACTGCCATAACTTAATAAAAACTCTTCAGGTAAAAATGTACGTACTAGCGACGCGAAAATTAATCCAATGAAGAGCCAAACGATAATATCATCAATAAGCTTTGTTGAGGCGTAGTAAACCCCTTGCTTGGTTTTACTGATAAAGCTATTTTTTGTTGGTTTTGGTGATTGGATATCAGCTGTTTTGTTACTTGAGCAGCATGACGGAGTCACTTTTTGGGGCTCTACAACATGCTCAGCTTTTGTTTTACTACAGCAGCTTTTAGCCGTAGAACTCTGCTCTAAGCGTGCTTTAGTTATTTTGTTTTCGGGGATTGTTGCGACCAGTGCACCGGTAATGATGGCTGACATAATCGCTGCAATCGGGCGGTAAATAGCAAAAACAGGACCAAGCAATGCATAAGATACCGACACAGAGTCAACACCCGTTTCAGGCGTAGCGACTAAGAAGGATGAGGTAGCAGAGGCCGATGCACCACTTCGTCTTAGCTCTGTTGCTACAGGAATAACCCCGCAAGAGCACAATGGTAGTGGAGCACCAATAAGCGCAGCTTTAATAATGGCCTGCTTGCCATGCCCTAAATGCTTACTTAATACTTTATTAGGAACCCAAGCCTTCATTAAACCTGCAATTAAAAGGCCTAATAATAACCATGGGCTTGCTTCGGCACTTAAGGCAATAAAATTTATTGCTAAAGTAGTCAATTGTTCCATAAAACACCTAGCTTAATATATGAGAACTAAAAGAAAGTCGTTGCTACTATATCATGGTGAGCAATGGTGAAGCATGATTACTTAGGAGATACATAGTCACTTTTTTTGTATCTTAATAACATGGAAGACTATCTGCTGTCGCATCTTAGATATATTTGGGTATAATAGCAGCATTAACCTCATCAATTTTCGCTGTTAGAGTATCTCATGTTTGACAATCTTTCCGATCGTTTAAGTAAAACGCTTAAAAATATTAGTGGCCGTGGCCGCTTAACCGAAGACAATATTAAGGAAACTCTACGCGAAGTGCGTATGGCATTACTTGAGGCCGATGTCGCTTTACCTGTCATTCGTGAGTTTGTTGCGAAAGTAAAAGAGCAAGCAGTTGGTACTGATGTTTCTAAAAGTCTCACCCCAGGGCAAGTTTTTGTCAAAATTGTACAAAAAGAACTTGAATCTGCTATGGGTGAAGTCAATGAAGCCCTTGACTTAAAAGCAGCTCCTCCAGCCGTTGTTTTGATGGCTGGTTTACAAGGTGCAGGTAAAACAACCTCAGTAGCTAAACTAGCTAAATTTTTAACTGAGCGTGAAAAGAAAAAAGTACTAGTGGTTAGTGCCGATGTATATCGTCCTGCTGCGATAAAGCAACTTGAAACCCTAGCGAATGAAATAGAGGTTGGTTTTTTCCCAAGTGATATCAAACAAAAGCCAATTGATATTGCTAATGCAGCTATTGATCACGCCAAGAAAAACTTTTTTGATGTATTGATTGTAGATACTGCTGGTCGTTTACATGTTGATGAAGACATGATGGGCGAAATCCAACAGTTACATGCTGCTATCAACCCAATAGAAACCCTTTTTACTGTTGATGCTATGACAGGTCAAGATGCCGCCAATACTGCTAAAGCCTTTAATGATGCTTTACCATTAACAGGTGTTATCTTAACTAAAACCGATGGTGATGCACGCGGTGGTGCGGCACTATCAATTCGTCATATCACTGGCAAACCTATTAAATTTATGGGTGTTGGTGAGAAAATTGAGGCCTTAGAGCCGTTCCATCC
>Ga0105356_10004322_pt1 | contig 13725 bp, 8 predicted proteins | sample GOMGulsemesocosm_3_FD_83502 | JGI IMG/M metagenome (GOLD analysis project Ga0105356, IMG submission 83502) | Methane-oxidizing microbial communities from mesocosms in the Gulf of Mexico - GOM9D Gulf of Mexico | ecosystem: Environmental > Aquatic > Marine > Cold seeps | place: Gulf of Mexico...
GTTTATGTTTGAGCAGATTTGCGCAATCGTCAGCATCGGCAATTTTAAGTTGGGTATCTACGGTAAAGGGCAGTTTATTGATATGTTCAACAATGGATGGGAAGACTCCAATAGATAGCGTGTGAGTTGCAGAGAATACCAATGGTGTGCGTGATGTTTGTTGTTGCAACTCTTCATTAAGTAGTTCTAGTTCGGTCAGCATTTTTTCAGCACGATTCAAAAAAATCTCACCAGATAAAGTTAATTGTAAAGGCTGATGCAAACGATTCACTAATTTGCAGTTCAATTTACTTTCTAGTGTTTTAATTCTGCGGCTAAAAGCAGGTTGACTGACGTGCCTAATTTCCGCTGCCTTTGAAAAGTTACGAGTTTGCGCTAATACAACAAAATCCTTGAGCCATTTAGTTTCAATGTTCATATTTATTCAGTCATTTTCTCTGTTCATTAAAGTTTATTACGGACCTGTAATTTTAACGTGTGCAGTGTCTAAAACTGAACGGTGCTTAGTTATTAATATGATAACTTTTATAAATTTATAATACCTAATCTAACGCAAAAAATACTCAACTAAATCCTCTCCGTACCAAGTAAATCGGTAAAAAAGATTAATAAAGGATATTGGTAATTCAAAATAGAGTCATAAAAGATTTCTCTAATCTTGTTTATTTAGCTGCAATTTTTAACACTGGTTTTGGTTGATAAATCATCAGTGCTACTACTTAGATATCAAGTTAGTTAACAGCATAAATTTAGATATTTCTACTGAAATTTCATTGCTATCAACTACAACTTTAGCTTTTGCAATAATTCTCATTGAACAAGACAGAGAGCATAAAAATGAATAAAAAAATAACAGCAAAAAAGGATAAGTTAACAAGACCGCTACTGTGCATATTTGTCGCAGGTAACCTCGTGGGTTGTGATGTTGACAAGGAAGAGCCAACATTTGATGCAGATAGCTACAAAGTAAGTGCAAATGTTGACGAAGGGGGCTCGGCTAGTATCGCTTCTACGCTGATTAGTGAGGGGGAAAGTGTTGCTATTACAGTAACTCCGGATGATGGCTATGAATTAGAAAGCGTTTCAGGTTGTGATGGACAACTCGTTGATAATGTTTATACCACTAGTGCTATCACAGCTTCATGTGTGGTTGATGTTAACTATATGCCAGAACGTTTGCCCGTATCGATTAATACAGGTGCAGGCGGCAGTGCAGATTTACTTTCTCAATTAATTCACCCAGGCAGTAAAGCCATTTTTAATTTAACGCCTGATGAAGGTTTCGACGTCGGTGAAGTTAGTGGTTGTGAAGGTACCTTAGAAGATGGCATGTACACCACCTCTGCCGTTAATGCTGCTTGTGAAGTCAGTGCTACCTTTGTTGAACAAACTTTTGAAGTGACAACCAATGTTTCTGAAGGTGGTGTTATAGATTTAGCGACGCAAACCATCAATTATGGCAAAACGGCAACTATCACCTTAACACCAGACAATCTTTGGGAAATTGGTATTGTAAGTGGCTGTGAGGGGACATTGACGGATAATATCTACACCACAGGAATGCTTAAAGAAGCATGTGAGATCTCGGTGACTTTTGCAGAAAAAGATGTGCTGCTAACTGGGCTTGTTATTGCTTCACCAGAGAACACGGTAGATGACGCCAATACTATGCAATACAGCGCAACAGCAAGTTTTTCAAATAATAAAACTAAAAATGTAGCTGATACAAGCGTTTGGACCTCAAGTGATACTAGCATGGCTACGGTTGATGAGAATGGCTTAGTTTCGCCGATAAAGTCGGGCACAGTTACTATTTCAGTTAGTTATACCGATAACAGTGGCACACTTGCTGATGATATTGCTTTAGCCATTACCCCAAGCTTGAAAATTATTGCTGATAAATTTGGTTATGCCTTTGCGGCGAGAAAAACAGATGGCACTGTCGTTACTTGGGGAGATGCAGTTAAAGGTGGTGATACCGACTCCATTGCTGATCAGTTAACGGATGTGCATCAAGTTGTGACGAGCCGTTATGCTTTTGCTGCCATTAAAAATGATGGCACTGTAGTTACTTGGGGAGATGAGTCTGAAGGGCCTGCGGCTAATAGTGATTTAGTGCAAGGTCAATTAACGGATGTCGTTTCAATTGCTTCGAGCAAGTATGCTTTTGCTGCTATTAAAAAAGATGGCAGTGTTGTTACTTGGGGCGATCAAAACAAGGGCGGTAATAGTGATGCGGTACAGTCACAGTTGACGGATGTTGTCTCAATTACCTCAAATTCGTATGCCTTTGCCGCCATTAAAAAAGATGGCACAGTGGTAACATGGGGGGATGTTGCAGAAGAGAGAGGAAATACCACTAATCCGGCTATCTTAGCTCAATTAGTTGGTGTAACTAAAATAGTCTCTACCAATGGTGGTTTTGCAGCGTTAAAGGATGATAAAACCGTGGTGTCTTGGGGGGATTATGAATCGTCCTACCTGAAGGCTTATGATGCTACTAAGTTAACAAATATCAGTGACATCACCTCAAACCTTTATGCTTTTATGGCAATAAAAACTGATGGCAGTGTTATTGGCTGGGGTTACTCTTCTAATGGCGCCGACCAAGATGATGTAAATGCTTTAGCTGATGTCACCTCTATTTCGAAAACTTATAAATCATTTGCCGCGCTTAAAAAAGACGGTACGGTAGTGAGTTGGGGAGATGTTCCCTACGGTGCCAATAGTGACGCAGTAAAAGACTCTTTAACTGGCGTGGTAAATATTACTAGTAGCTATAAGGCTTATGCAGCACTTAAAGATGATGGCACTGTGGTTACTTGGGGAGACATAGACCCAGATGCAACTGAATACGGTGGTGATAGTAGCGCAGTGACGGATGACTTAGTTGATGTTGTGTCAATTATTTCAAACAATCGTGCTTTTGCAGCCCATAGAAAGGATGGTTCAGTGGTTACTTGGGGTAATGATAGTTACGGTAATGGCCAAGAGATAGTTACCGATGTTAAAACCTTAGTTAGCAATGCCTATGCTTTTGCTGCCATTAAAAATGATAGCACGGTTGTAACTTGGGGTTATGTAGGTAGAGGTGACGATAGTAGTACCGTTGATTTTGACTAACTTATTTATAATCAGCTTAACTATGCCGTTAGTCGCTATTTTAAGTAGCTAACATCTGCAAGCTTAGTTAAAACGGTAAGTACAGAGTAAAAATAATGATTAAACGTCAGAGGTAAGTAATTATCTCTGACGTTTTTTTATGGCAGAATTTCAGTTTTGCCTTTGTTTATTAAGCTTTGTTTTTCTTATTTATTTGTCACTAAAGCTCACATGTTGTAGTTTGCTCAGATTAATTTATTGAAATAAAGGATTTATCAATGAAGTTATCATTACCTGCAGTGCTAGTCATTAGTGCTGTACTATCAATTAAAAACGCATCTGCATGTAGCTCTGCACAACTCATAGACTATGACTATCAAGCAAGTGAACTACTAGGCAGTAGTTATACCAATTACACTAATGAATTGGTCAACTTAGAGTTATATTCTCGAGCTTAGAACAAGCAAAATTATTTAAACATAGTTATTCTATATTTCTTTAATTTTGAGCCGTTATTAGTTCGCGAATAAACTCCCAAAGGGCGAGTTTAAAAGGCTTACATGCGTCGTTATTAATTTTGATAAGGGAGTAACCATTATCTTCAATCAATGCCTTGCCTCTAAGCCTTTTAATTCTCGCTAAGTGGTCAATTAATTAATGTACTTGGTATGTACTACCTTTGGCCGTTTATGGGCATTAGATGGACAAGAGGTCTGTAGTGAGCCGAAGAAGTACACCGCTTGTTTAACTATTACCCCTAAACCAGAGGGTACAGAGTTACAGGTAAGAATGGTTAAGAGTGACCAAGAGCAAACAAGTTTTAGTCAGCAAATAAAATACAATAGTAATGAAGTGATTCGCTTCGATTTTGAAGGCGTTGGTGTTTATTTGAAGTTATTTATAAGCAATACCATTGCTGATATGAAAATGGCAGGGAGGAGTTGCCAAGGGGGCTTTCCACGTTTACCCAGACAAGTTACTAGAGCAGAATTAGATACAATGTTTCAAGGCTAAAAAGAGAGTGAACAAGGGAAACAATAAAACCTTGTCCACTCAGGGTATTAATTTGCAGTTTGAAGATGCAAATTAATAAAAGTTAAGCTCTTTTGGTAAAGCTCAAGTTTATTTTTAGGGTTACGGAAGCCATGACCTTCTTTTTCTTTGAAAAGCCATTGGTAGGAAATGTCGCGCTCATCTAATGCTTCTTTTAAGTTCCATGCACTTTGTGGAGGAACTCGAGTATCTTTACCGCCAGTGACAATAAATAAAGGTGTTTTCAGATTATCAATATAGGTAAGGGGTGAGGCTTTTTTCCAATGGGCTTCATTATCACCATACTTTTCTTTTGCCCCTACTGAGACAGAATCCTTACTCATATAATCAGCGTGACTCATTTGATACACCAAATCATAGGGGCCATAACGGCTGATCGAACATTTATATAGTAATGGCTCTATCAATGGCGACATCAGGGCTGAATAACCACCAAAACTGCCGCCAATAATGCATACTTTGTCATCATCTATATAATCGAGCTGTTGAGCCCAGCGAGTGCCATCAATAATATCGTGTTGAATTAAAGTACTACGTTTTTTATAAGCTACTTTTTTGTATTCTTTACCGTAGCCTCCAGAGCCTCGAAAATTGATTTGTAATACAGCATAGCCATTATTAGCAAGAAACTGTGCATCACTATTGAAGAACCAACTGTCTTGCACACCAAATGGGCCACCATGTACATCAATAATTAACGGCAGGGGTTTATCACTCTTGGGCATGGTTAAATAGCCATAGATTGTTTTTCCATCTCTAGCGGTATATTGGATCAGTTTTCTTTTTGCCATATGGTTTTCATTAAGCCAGGGCTTTTTACTAATGAGGAAGTCTATTGAATGTTTTTCTCTGTTATACAGGTAATATTCACCAGGGTTTGTATCACTTCTAATAGTAACTACGGCCTCATTGTCAGTTGCTGTATTTGCGGTTATATTAATGTCATAACCCGGGAAGGATTGTGCGATTAATTGGTGGGTTTTACTGAACTGACTTGTTTCATCAATGTAATGATACTTTATGCCATCAAACATGGTTTTTACACCTATGATGATACCTGTGCCAGGCTCTCTAATATAAGCTTCAATATCGACTATTGGATCATTAAAAAGTAGGCTGATCTCTTTACTGGAAAAATCATACTCATAAAGTGCTTGAGTCCCAGTTTCCTTAGATGTTTTGCTTAAATAGAGCTTACTTTGCTTGGCATTAACAGAAACAGGGGAGTATAGCCTTAATGGGTTATCTTTCGCTATTTCTTGCCAGTTACCTTCATGGTAAAGATATTTTATTTGTTTGCCTTTTCTGTTTTTACCGCTGGCAATGACGGGTTCGCCATCAATATTGACAACAACTCTCATGTTGCCCAGGGGGGTTTTAGTCACTAAAGTGCGCTTTTTGTTATTGATATTGAGTTTGAATGCCTTTACTGGGTCATCGAAATCACTGCCCCACTTGCTTGATACAATCAAAATGTGTTCTGGGTCATTAGGTAACATATGAATGATTTTAGCGGTGGCTTCTAAGCCTCTTTTACTTCTAATTTTGCTTTTTTTGTCACTAAATCCGAAAACTTGCAGGTGGTTACTGCCGTCAATGTTAACGGCAAATAGCTCACCCTTATTTGACTTGGTCTCTCGATCTTTTTTCTGGTAAACCTTGCTGTATACCAAGCGAGTATTACTGGCCCAATAAAACTTGCCAATATGTTCATCTTTTCCAAAACCAAACGATGTCACAGGTTTCATTTTTAATCGATCAACGATCACTAAATTTGTTTTGTTCTGTTTAGGAACCGTAGCAGCAAAATACAGGCCGTCAGGGGATAGCTTAATGCTGCTAAAGTTTGATTGTTTGGTGAAATACTCAGCGGGCAGTACTTTACTTTGTGCTGCAGTACTGATGAATAACATCAACAGGATAATGATAGTTCTCATGGCATACTCATTTGTTGTTAGCTACAAGTTTTAGCTAAAGTTTTTAGGCTTAAAAGCACACTAGCAACAATTAAGAAAAGTGAATATATCACTTGATGAGAATAGAGTTAAAACTGAGGCAATAGAGCAAAAAACGATACAGAGTTTTCATCTATATTAAGTGTTTGATTGCTCTACTCGGGAGTGACTTAGTGCAAGTGTAAACCTTGAATTCGTTTTATATCTGCTTGTGGGAAATGAGAAGCAGTAAAGATCAGTTTTTTTTCTTTATTAACAAAGGTGATTGAACCAAAATTCTCGAAAGTGCGTAAAGGTAGTCTCGCTAACTCGGTCCGAGTTTTATCGGCAAAGTTATAAAAAGATAGCCGTTGGTGTTTACTTTTATTTTGTCGATAATACACGCCATTGTTTTGATAGGTCCAAGAGTAAGCTGAACTGAATGTCTTACCCGGAATTATGTTCACTGAAGGAGATTCATCACTGATGTTTTTCTGCCACATGCCACGCATATCTCGAGTATAAAGTAAGTTATCGTTTGATGTCATGACACCATATTGACCACCATTATATGTCAACCTTTTACCTTCGCCGCTAGCAATCTCAATTTGAAAAAGATCAGTATAACCTTGCTTTGATACGGCAGTTATTATGCTTTTATCATCAAAGCTCCAAGTTGGCCTGTTAAAACGGGTGAATTTACTTGGTAAAATGGAAACTTTTTTAGAGGTTATATCGATTAAATATATTAGCTCCTGATCTGCTTGCTCAGCAGGCGCAAGAAAGGCAACTTTTTTACCATCAAAGGACCATTTAGGGTAGCGAATATTTTGCTTTAAACTGGTTAGTTTTTCTCTATTGTCACCGTTTACATCAGCAAGCCATAGCTCATAAAACCCTGATTCATTAGAAACATAAACCAGCTTATCTGCTTTAGCTGAATAATCAGGGTAGTGATGATTAAAATCAGATTGAATTACAGGGAATGGACTGGCTGCCTTTTCATATTTTAGTTGCAAGCTAGCAATATGGTAATCTTCAGCGCGCTGCTGGTAAAAAAGTTCTGCTGAATTCTTGGCGTAGGCGGGGTAGCTAAAATTTTCTATATGTAAATTGGTGATTTTTTTATCTGAGATATTGAGTGCGTAAGCATTACGTACATCAGCATGTTGCGAGCCAAAAACTATATATTCACCAGATGGGTGCCAGGTAAAACCAACAACATCTTCAATGCCTGTGGTTAACGGTGTTGCTTTTTTTGTTTCAAGATCTACCAGATAAATATTTTCGCTAAAACGATTAAAACGTCGAGTTACCGCAATTGATTTACCATCAGGTGAAAAGGCCATATTTAAATCTTCATAATTACAGCCTTGTTGACAAGAGAATCTGATTGGTTGAGCACTTTCATCATCCAAGGATAGAAAATATATACCGCTATTACCTGGTGAGTCACTATAGCTGTGATATGCCAATGTTCTATCATCAGGACTGATATCGATATAATAATAGGCGTTTTTGGCAGTACAATGACTGATAGTTTTATTTTGATTAGTAACAACATTGAGCTGTATTAAGCTGCAGGTTTTTTTCTTACCGTCTTTATGAATATTTTTTTGAGTAAAATACAAATATTTACCATCGTTGCTCCATACTGAATCCCCTGTTTTAACCGAGCCGAAGGTCAATTGCCTTGGTGCTAGCTCTGGCTGGGAAATATCTTGTAAATATAAATGTGATGGTTTTTCAGGTTTTAGTGATTTATAAACAACAAACTTACCATCCGGTGAAGGTGCAGCAAAAAGCTCACTACCGGGAGCTTTAGTTATTTGTGTAATGACTCTTTTTTCTGCTTGGTGGCTAATGTCTTCTTCATTGCTATTAAAAAAAATGTTATTGATAAATAAGGCAACAAATACCAGTGCTACTGTTGCATATGTTTGTTTTGTAAAACTATGCTTAGCGGGTTCTGCTTGCTGTGCAGGAGTTTCAACTTCAACGCTTGAGTGTATTGATGCAGGAGAGTTTTCTTTGGTTGCCAATTCACCTTGCCATTGTGGTTCAATCAATAGGCGATAACCAACGTTTCTAATTGTTTCTATTACCTCTTCATCAGGGCAGGCTGGCGTTAGATTTTTTCTTAAGTTCCATACTGCGTTGGTTAGCGCTTTTTTACCAACATAGACATTGCCTTGCCAAATCTCTTCAATCAGCTCATCTCGAGGGATGATTCTTGGGTAGTGACTTGCTAAATAAGACAGCACATCAATAAATTTTGGCTGCATAGATTGCTTCTCTTCATCAGCAAAAGTCAACGTGTATTCAAGTGGGTTGACTAGACAAGAGCCTATTTGAAATGAACGTGCTAACTTCATAGAACTTACCAAAACCCCTAATGCCGTACTTGCAAAAAGTAGAAGAATTTTTGCATTTTATTTTCTTATTATGTTCTATTTAGCATACCGAGTCGGTTTGCTTTATACAATGCTTTAGCTAGACAAATGTACCTTTATTTGGAATGTTTTTTGGTAACAACAAATTCGTAACTCATTGATTAAATGCAACAATCGAAAAAAGATATTGAGTAGATTGATAAAAGACCTACTCATTGTTGTAGTTGTTAATCATCTGTAATAGAAAATAATTGAGCAGATAAAAATAAACTCAAGCAGCTACTTTTTTACAAAAAAGGCATCACCAAGTGTCATGGAAGTAGACTGATAAAAATAACTACAGATGAAACCAATGGAGTTGTGATGAATAAGAAACTTATCACCCTGGCAGTACAAAGTGCTATTTTTAGCGCGGCAACAATGATGACTAATAGTGCCTTTGCATTTGAACAAGATAAGCTAGCAGAAATTGAGAAAAAGGCGAGTACAGCTAATGTGTCGTCTACCGAAAAAGTTGAAACTGAAAATGATGCACCTGAAAAAATTATAGTCACTGGCTCCCGTCTACGTCGCGATAGTTTTAGCGTAGCAACACCATTAGTGGCACTGGGACGTGCGGAAATTGACGATACTGGTTTAGGTTCACTATCTGAAATACTTGTAGATAATATTCCATCGCTAAGTGAAGGCAGCAGTAATACTAATTCACAAGGCAGTGTACAAAATACTGGTCTATCAACGGTCCAGCTTCGTAACCTAGGTACTAATAGAACCTTAACCCTAATCGACGGTAGACGTGTCGTTTCAAATAGCTATAGCGGTAATTATGTCAGTTTAAGCACCATTCCAACGGGCATGGTTGATCGTGTTGAAATTATAAGTGGTGGCGCCTCGGCAACTTATGGCTCTGATGCTGTAGCAGGGGTGGTAAATATAATCACTCAGCAAGATAAAGAAGGTTTAGAGTTCAAAGTCCGTGGTGGTACCACAACAGATGGCGGCGGCGATGAGTTCACCCTAGATTTGAGCTACGGTAGTGAATTTGCTGGTGGTGACGGTTATATGTATATGAGCGCCAACTATGATAAACAATACGGTATTAGCTTTGAAGATAGAAAAAGATCGCAACAAGAAGCAAGCTTCCAATATGATGCAGAGAAAATGTGTAATCAAATGGACACTGAAAATGACTACCAGTGTATGCGCAATATTACTGCCGCTGATTGGCGAAATCGAAGTGATGGCATGCCAGGTGGTGTATTTCTAGAAAGCACTAAAAATGATAAACAATTTTGGTATGACGAAACAGGTCTTCGTGATGATTGGTCAATTCAAAATGAAGAAAAATACGGTATTAATACCGAGCAGTATGTTGCCATTAAAATTCCTGATGAAAAGGCTTCAGTGGCGGTTAAATTTGATTATGAACTAACAGACTCTATTAGTAGTTATTTTCAAGTTCAGTACAGTGAAACCAACTCTGAAAATATTAAATCGCCTGAAGATGAATATGAAAATGCTTTTGCAGTAACTATTGACCCTGTTACAGGTGAACTTGGCGGTGTTACCCCTGGTAGAATCGACATTAATAACCCTTATGTGCCACAAGAAATCATTGATAGTAATCCATATAAAGATCGTATTTATTGGGATCGCCGTTTTAATGAGGTGGGCCCAGTAATTACCGATAATAATCGTACCACGGTAAGAACTTGGGCTGGTTTACAAGGCACCATGCTTGATGATAACTGGGATTGGGATATTTCTGCCGGTTACGGTAAATTTAAGCAAGAGCAAACACGCTACAACGAACTTAATACACTGCATGTTAAAAATGCACTTGATGCTGAATACGCTGCTGATGGCACCACTATTCAGTGTGCAAGTGAAGAAGCAAGAGCTGAAGGCTGTGCACCACTTAATTTATTTGGCATTAACTCAATATCTACAGAAGCCGCAGATTATATTCGTGCAAATCCAAGAATTACTACAGAAATAGAACAAATCAATGTGGTTGGCTATATCGCCGGTGATTTATTTGAAATGCCAGCAGGTGCAGTATCGACAGTTTTTGGTGTTGAATACCGTAAAGATTCCCAAGCAATTGAAACTAATGATGAACAGCGCTGGGGTGGGGTTACCTTTAATGTAGTGCCAAGTTTTGAAGGTGATATTGATGTTTCAGAGGTTTTTGCTGAAGCGGCAATTCCACTATTAAGAGATGTGGTTGCAGCGAAAAACTTAACTTTAGAGGTTTCTGGACGTGTCGCAGATTATAGTATTGATCATGTTGGTACTGTCGGCAGTTACAAAATTGGTACTACGTGGGAGCCAATTGAAGGTTATATGTTTAGAGCAAATGTTGCTACTGCGCAGCGTGCACCAACCATTACTGAGTTGATGTCTCCAGCCCGTGGTGACTATGACAGTTTTGATGATATTTGTAAGGGCATTACTGCTTCATCTGAGGGCACACTCGATGATAACTGTCGTATGGAGCCAACGATTGTTGCTGCAATTGAAAATGATGCAGATGGTGAATTCCCAGGGTATGACAATAACTACTCACCAAATATGGGTAACCCTGAAGTTAAAGAAGAAACGGCTAAAACCTTTACTGCCGGTTTAACCATGGCGCCATCATTTATCGAAGATTTTCGATTAGCAATCGATTATTACCAAATTGAAGTTGAAGATGCGATAGATACCTATGATAACTATGACATTATGAAAGGTTGTTATGACTCTCCATCGGGTGCAGCTTGGGGTCCTGATAATGCGCATTGTAATAATATTAGCCGAGATTCTGAGGGTGAAATTGAACAAATATTACAACGTGTTTATAACTTAGATGAGCTGAAAACTCGTGGTGTAGATATTGCTGCTGAATATAAAATGGATATGAATTCATTTGGCCGTTTATATTTTAAAGCTGATATGACTCATGTTATTGAACACTCGAAGTCCTTTTATGAAGATGCAGTATTGGTCACCAATGATTATTTGGGATATTTAGAAGATGGAATTTTTGAGAATAAAGCTTCAGCATCACTGACTTGGTATAACGAAGGTTGGCGTGTGCGTTGGAGTACTAAGTTTAGAAGTGATATGAAATATGATCGCGCTACTGAAGAAAAGTATTATGCACCTTTAGATGCCAATGAACCGGGTATTTTCACAGTAAATGATGCTAATTGTGCTGAAGGCAATGCTGCTTGTGTCGCTAATCCAGAAGATCCAGAATTCTTTAATATAGGCTCATATATTAAACACAGTATGTCAGTGTCTTATACTTTTGAAATGAATAACGATAATGAAATTCGAGTCTTTGGTGGAGTCAATAATATCTTCAACAACTATGGAGACTTTATCATTGATGGCACAGGTAATTACTCGAGCAAATACGGTGGTGGCGAAGGTCGCTTTGTATACCTAGGCGCCCAGTTTGATTTCTAGGTGATGAATTGAACTCAGCTAGTTGAGTTGAAAAATAACGGCTGCTTTAAGAGTGGCCGTTTTTATTTCCGTAGTGCTCATTGAAAGATGTTATTGATATCGGGAATACTTAAGCTTAATTATTTATTTTGCTGGTATTTAGGGTGCAATTTTAAGTAATCACACCAAACACTAAAATTTGTATGGTTAAAGCGTTTGTCGGTTGCAGCATACCATTTAGACGTTTCTATTGCCTTTAAGCGAAATAATATTTTATAGCCATCAATAGCAACATGACAAATTAAGTTCTCCATGGTGGCATTGCTTACTTGTATCTCAGCAAAGCCTTTAATATTACGTTGATGTTTAACGGTTATTTTCGGCATGGCTAATGCGCTCGTTGAGAGTAATAACATAATGGAAAAAATAAAAAATTTATTGAGCATAATTCTGTTTTTTTAGTCATTTAGAAAATAATATTAAGTTTAGCATTGAAAGCTAATTAAGTGTCTCCATAACTTATAACAACGAAGTAATTTCAATTTAGATAAATTACAACATTAATGAATCTGCCCTAAGAGGCTTAACAAGAGATAAAATCATGGCTAATTTCGTACCTGTTAGAAAAGAACAACATCAAAACCTTAAGCTTGCGAGCAAGCGTGATCTAGCACACGTTGCTGGCCAACACATTGTTTCAGTAACAGCAGCTGAATATGCACAAGCTTCAGCTAGCTTTCCAATTGTATTAGTTAAAAACCCTGATTCACCTCGTTACCGTAGTGTTGCAATGTTAGGCCTAGAAGCCGGTGAAAACTTATACTACAACGATGCCAAATGGAGTGGTCTATCATTGCCACAAAGTGTTGGCATGGCGCCATTCGCTTTAGGTTTAGATCCTGATAAAGAAAATACGCTAACGGCCTGTGTTGATACAGATAGTGCTTTAGTTGGTGAAGATAAAGAATTAGCATTGTTTGAAGCTGATGGTAAAGAGTCTGAGTTATTAGCCAATGTTCAAAATTCTTTAGGTCGTTTATATGAAAACGAAAAAATGACTGAAAACTTCATTAAAGAATTAGAAGATAACGATTTATTACAAGAACTTGAATTGAACATTGATTTTAGTAACGGTGAAAAAAGAAAGCTTACTGGTCTTTTCACTATCAATGAAGACAAAGTGAAATCACTAGCTGACGATAAAGTTTTAGATTTTCACAAACGTGGTTTATTCGTTCCTATCTATGGAATGTTAGGTTCTTTAGGTCAAATGAATCGTCTAGTACAACTTCGTAACCAAACAGAGAATGCAAAAATTTCTGCTATTAAAATTGCTCCTTTAGCAAAAGAAGCAGCACAAGCTGAAACAGCAGAGAGTTAATCTCACTAGCTGAGCTAGAAGTAATAAAATGATAATAAAGGGCTTCGGCCCTTTTTTTGTTTATAGCAACGGATTAAATTTTATCTATCCAGAGTTATTTTTGATGTTTAGCCACAAGGAGGCTGCATTGGTGCAGCATTTTCAGAGAATGCTGCAACATATTCTCTATTAAAGACTCTCTTCCAATCAATACCTTTCCTCAAAGGCAATTCACTCTTGCTGAGCGTAAAATAACTCAAATAACTTGGTGTTATTTGTAAATTTTTGTTTAAAAAAGTAACTTTTCATATTCCTGTACTGGTATACCTGTGGTAGTTTAGAGGCAGTAGTGATTTATAATAATGAGAATAATATGGTCGATAAGAATAAACTCTCTAAGGACGTAGAAGAGCAAATACAGAGCTTAGCAAGTGATGTTTATATTCAA
>Ga0105356_10004324_pt1 | contig 13723 bp, 9 predicted proteins | sample GOMGulsemesocosm_3_FD_83502 | JGI IMG/M metagenome (GOLD analysis project Ga0105356, IMG submission 83502) | Methane-oxidizing microbial communities from mesocosms in the Gulf of Mexico - GOM9D Gulf of Mexico | ecosystem: Environmental > Aquatic > Marine > Cold seeps | place: Gulf of Mexico...
CGTTAACGAAATCACTGCCGAAATGCGCACCCACCTGCCCACCATCATGGCGCAACAAAAACAAAAGCTGCAACGCCGAATCGATGACGCCAAAGCGGAACTGGAGCCCGGCCGACTGGAACAGGAAATTGCTCTATTATTACAAAAAGCCGATGTTGATGAAGAGCTGGATCGCCTGCAAACCCACGTTAGCGAAGTCACTCGAACACTCAAGCAAAACAACGCCATTGGTCGTCGTTTAGACTTTTTAATGCAGGAGCTGAACCGCGAAGCCAACACACTGTCTTCAAAGGCCGTTGACACCGACGTGACGCAAACAGCTGTTGAACTAAAGGTTCTGATCGAGCAAATGCGCGAACAGATCCAAAACATCGAATAGCCTTTCAAGCTATTCCATAACGTTTCATAACCCCTCTAAAGCCCCGCAACTCGGGGCTTTTTTGTATCTAATGCTTTACCTATGTTTCACCATGCACCATAGTAAATGGTGACAGAAGTGGTGACAGAATCAAACTATCATCCTTCAGAATATAAATTATCCACTTATCTGTCACCACCTCAAGGAGATCTCATGGCTAACAAGCTGAATGACAGACAGATAAAGGCTCTATTAAGATCTGGCCAACCAAAAATGCATTCTGCTGGAAACAGCCTCTACTTTAAAATCAGCGCAGAAGGCACTGGGTTTTGGGTGATGCGCTACAGCATTCACAAAAAACGCAGAGAGATAACCCTTGGCAGCTATCCCAGCTTATCCCTGTCAAACGCCAATGCAGAAGCCGCTCTATTAAAAGCTGAGATAAAGAGAGGCCTAGATCCACTTGCCGAGCGCGCAAGAACAAAAAGTATTGAAATAAAAACAGTCGATGACTTAGCTGAAAACTGGCTAGACAGTATTGAAACGAAACTTAAGCATCCAGGCATCCCTCGCCGTATCTATAAAAATGATCTTGCTCCAACCATTGGACAGTTATCCCTAGAGCACGTAAACCCACGAGACATACAAGCAACGATAGCTAAGGTTGTCAGTAGCAACCGTCCAACCGCAGCCAATAAAGCTCTGGGGCATTGTAAGCAGCTATTTAGACACGGCATTAAACTTGGTCTTATAACCTCGAATCCTGCCGCTGCCTTTACGCCATCTGATGCTGGAGGCATAGAGCATAGCCGTGACAGAACCCTGTCCTTCGACGAGCTAAACAAGGTTTTTTGTACCTTCAGAGAAAACTCTGATCAGCTCACAAGAGACAACTACCTTGCCATAGCTATACTGATCTCTCTAGGCGTTCGCAAAGGCGAACTGATTGCCGCTCAGTGGGCAGAGTTCGACCTTGAGCTAGGACTATGGGACATCCCTAAAGAGCGCAGCAAGACTGGAATAGGCATTACTATACCTCTAGCCCCCTGCGTTGTTGAATGGCTAAACGAACTACACATCAGATCCTGCGGTTCCGAATATGTATTCCCAAACCGAAGAGCTAGCAAACGATATGGGCATATGAGCCCTGACACCCTAAACGCAGCGACAAATAAGCTTTTCAATGAAAAGAAAATACCTGTAGAACATTTTAATATTCATGACCTACGTAGAACCTGTAGAAGCCTGCTCGCCAGCATGGGCGTTGATAGCAATGTAGCTGAGCGATGCCTAAACCATAAACTTAAAGGCGTTGAAGGCATTTATGATCGCTATGATTATCTAGATGAAAGGCGCGAGGCGTTGAGCAAACTTGCTTGTCAGCTCGAACCTATTGTAAACCCAACAACGAATGTGGTTAGTTTTGGAAGACGAGCCTAAACTCATTTTTAGCCGACAGGACTAACAACAAGGAATTGATCGCAATGGAAATAAGTGAATATTTAAAATGGATGGATGAAAACGAAAAAATATCATTCGAGGTTCTTGTCGATATCTGGGCCACATCAACCGACGAAAATAAAGAAGATGTAGCCTGCAACCTAATGAAATACCTAGTAGAGCATCCTCACTGCATTTCATATAACCAAACTCTACCCGAAATACAAAATTACCTTTTAAAGCAGAATAGAACCTCCTATGGCTCTGGTTATCATGAGGAACTAAAACGAGATGTAATCTACTTTGACTCTGACAAAAACGATCCCATTCAATTTCTTAAAATAGTGAAGTCCGGCACACCATGGTGCGCTGTATCTCTCAAGGGGTTATCCAAAGCTCTTGACGAAGACTACAAACCAAGCCTGAAGGAGATCCTGGTAGAGGGCAAGCAGCCCCTGATAACCCATGAAAAAGAAATCATCTGGAAAGATGCTCCTCCTACCTACCTCATACAGCTTGCTTATGAAGTGCACGATGCCCTCTGGGTAAAAGAAAAGCCAACCATAGGCACTATTAATGAAATAAGCCTTAGACAAGAAAGGGTGCGCCAGTGGATTATCAAGAATAAACGCGAAAAAAAGGATCACGCCAATGAGTGGACTAGAATCACCAAAGGAGATATCGAAGCCTTAGAAAGGGTGACAACTCCACCTTGGGCCCTAAAAACGGGAGGTCATGTAAACCTTCCCAACTAGGGATCCCCCCCACACCTATAAAAAAATCCTGTATAACCTCCTATCATTAATCCCATTATGGAAAAAGGTGGGCCGAATCCCTTCAGCCAGAGACGACTCACAAAATTATTTTCACGGCCTCCCCCCCCTAAACCAAACCTAATAATTTCAATATGTTACCCATACAAAAGGCTACCAACTTCTTCGCCACCCCTCCTTATTTGAACCCCCTGCCGCACTAGCCAGCTTCAGTTCTATAGCCCACTCTCCGCACAACTTGTTCGTACATCAACGTACGAACCAACTGGAGAAAATAAAGTGTCCCGAAGAATCCTAAAGACTAGCGATGTCCTTAAAGCGCTAAGCATCAGTCGCACCACATTACACCGCCTTCGTAAAAACGACAGCGACTTCCCCGAAGCTATTCAACTGACCACGCACCGAGTGGGCTGGTGGGACGACGAAATACTCCAGTGGGTTTCAACAAGACCAAGAAGCGCTTAGCACGCTCTGTGACGACACCTCAAATCAGAGTTATTTAGCTTTTTAGTTTTTGGCCCGCCAAATTAAGCCTTTACCAAAAACTACAACTAACAACCAAACCCACAGAATCACTGAAGATTGAATTAGTATATTTGGATAGTTTAATTATGAATATTGAAGTAAAGCCTACGGTCGAGCACGACACAGATACCCTTAACGAAGAAGCTAACTCCAAACAAGAAGATGCTTCCTCAACCCCAGAGAATGAGACCATTAACCCGTTTGTGGCTGGTGGCCACATCGAAGAATCCCTGATGCCTAAAATGCCTTTGGGATACGTGTTTAAAGAAGATGGGCTTTACCTAAGTGAAAGCAAAGACTCTTTGTTCGTATCTGGCCACATAACAGTTTCTGCTCAGACTTTCGACCCAAGGCAGAAGCACTGGGGCAGGGTGATTATCCATTTAGACCCAAGAAACAACCTCGTAACCCATTACCTAAACAATGGCGATATGATGAGTCCCATGAAGGTTGCTGGGAAATTTATGAACAGCGGACTTCAAATCGGAACTAAACAAACACAAGCACTGATTGAGTACATTGTAGCTCAAAAGCCTATGCTAGATATTGAGCTAGCGTCCCGTACTGGCTGGATGATCTGCGAGTCTGGGCAGAGAGCCTATGTGCGTCCAAAACGCATTATCTCTTATTCTGGAAGTGACCATGACAACCATGACTCAAAGGTTCATTTTTCCCCCAGAAATGACTTACCTCTTTATCAAGCCCACTGTACCCAAGGTACGCTTGAGCAGTGGCAGCGGCATATCAGTGAACCTTGTTTAGGAAGCCCCGTATTGATGGCTATGCAATGTTTCTCTCTAGCCTCAATCCTATTAGACCCCTTAGGTATAGAGGGTTTTGGTATCGACATTAACGGATTATCTTCTCGTGGTAAGACCACTGCGATACAGGTCGCGGCAAGTGTGATTGGTGATGCTGAAGATCCAGCAACAGCAAGGAACGGAATAATAAGAAGTCTTAATACAACTGATAACGCTATTGAGTTGATAGCCGAGCCTAGTAATGATTCAGTTTTGTTTCTGGATGAGCATGGTAATAGCAGTATCTCAGATATAGGAAAAATGATTTACGGGTTAGCTAATGGGGAAGGCAAACAAAGAATGGATCAGGATGGTACGGCACGGGCAACAGCCCACTGGAAATGCCTTACCTTGATTAATGGAGAGTTTCCTATTCATGACTCGGTGGACAACCTTAAGGCGGGCCAGATGGTTCGCTTCCTATCTCTTCCTGTAGGCGAAATAGAAATAATCAATGCAGAGAGTACCGAAGCCGCCGCAGCTTTTGCTGATCAGCTTAAGCTGGCCTGTAGTCGCTACTATGGAACAGCGGTCGAGGCGTTTGTTGAGACATTATTGGCGCAGTTTCATGTTGATTCAGGGTACTTCTGCAAGCTTAAAATTCGATATACTCAGATCCATAGTGAGTTATGTGCAGAGGAGTTCAGCGCACAGCAGCGTAGGGCGCTGAAGCGCTTTGCATTACTAATATTAGCTGGAGAGTTAGGAGTCGAGTTTAATGTCTTATGTGGCGAGTCTCAGGAGTATAGACGTGCTGTTGAAAGCTTAATTACTCTGTGGGCTGAGCAGTCTTCTCCAATATCTGATGCAGCTAGAGCAGTGATTAGTGTGAAGGAGTTTATTGAAGCCAATCCTGGGCGCTTCCCTTCGAAGGGTGAGATTAGAGAATCGAGCGGCACCATTGCAGGTTACTTTGATCGTGAGGCGCAACGATACTTGCTAACTGAAACTGGGCTGAGAGAAGCTACAGGAGGCGTTGCAGATAATCGCAGCGTGCTACGAGAATTAGTTTCAATGGGACTTTTGCATCGAAACAACCAGAGCAACTTCAAGAGTCTTTATCGTATTGCTCAGGTGGGTGCTCGTCTGGCCTTATACGGCATTGATGCTCGACTGATAGGCGACTCAGACTCTAATGTAGCGACCTCTGAGCTGGAGGGGTCATCGCGTCCTCCACTCAAACTCCCTGATCTTCCGAGTCATAGTAGTCATGGGTGTCATGGTTTTACCGACAGGGTAATTATAGAGGGGCTTTAGGTGCTGGCCCGGTAGTGAACTATCCAGTTAGTGAATGCTGTTTTATTGAAAAAGTCTGCTATTGAGGGCTAATACGGGAGGACGTTCTTGATGTTTATTGGGCCTACGTCCTATCTAGCTAAAACTACACAGCAAGCCCTCTTCGGAGGGCTTCTTTCGTTATGGAGGTTTAACCATGAACTGGGAAACAACTGTTGAGCAAGCTGAGGCGCTAAACTATTCAGTTCGTGTCAGCACAAATTTTAAATCACTAACTAGCCATGTTGAATCAGGGCTTAACCATCTCGCTGTTGAGACTATGCGACATAAAGGCAGGGTATATCCCTCTGGAGCTTATCGAGATAAGCACGACTACAACCTTAAGGCTATAGTGCTGTCAGCAACTGACGCGTACTCAACGTCACCAGACCTGTTTGTGCGCATCAGTCTAAATGCAACACGTTACCAGCCTTACAGCCCCAAATGTAACGGTAAGGGCAGGCCCAAGAAAAGACCTGTTAATCCCGCGAATCAAAAATGCTTTACTGCTTATCACCGGCTTTCATACAGCTATGTAGACAAGATCCTTGATGCACTCATTGCACTTGAGTATATCGAGTTCTATAAGGGTTTTTACCGCCGTGTTGATGACGTACTTGTAACTGACGCTGAAGGCAGTGAGTCACGTTACAAAGCAACACCAAAGCTGATTCAGCTATTGCAGGAAAAGCATGGGGTGCAACGCTATATGTATGCTGAGCTACCTACTGACAACTTAATTAAGCTGCTAGGGTCAGATAAGCAGCCAATGGGTTTTGAACCCACGGAGCAGACTAGACAGTGGGAGGCCAATCTTGTGCGCTACAACGCCAGGCTGGCCGATACCTATATCTCTCTCAACGTAGACGACAATGTCTACAAAATGATTGAAGCCCGAATCAGGACGAGACTTAAAGACAGAGCTCACTGGCAGCGTAGCTATATTCAACCACTTAACTTGCACAAGAAGTCTCTATTCCGTGTCTTCAGTCGTGGTGACACGGAGCAAGGTGGCTTGCTAAATCTGAATGGAAGATTCTTCGGTGGCTGGTGGCAGGGCGTCCCCAGCGGAGTAAGAAAACTAATCATGATTGATGGTAAGCAGACGGTTGAAGTTGATTACTCTTGTCTGCATGTCTATTTGCTATATGCACTAGCTAACTCGCCCTACAGTGAAGATGCCTATGCGCTACCAGAATTTAGGCCACGGGATCGGAAAAATTCAAAGTTGGCCTTTCAAGCCATGATTAATATCAAATTAGAGCATGAAGGTGATCCAAAAAGAGCGGAGAAATCTGCTATTAGCTTAATCAAAGAATACTTCACAACAGCAAAGGCTCCTGTAGAAGAAGATAGTCCTCCGGCCTCCAGAGAGGCCTTAGAGCAAGCCGTATCAGGTAATAGGAAGTCGTATCTGCCTGAAGGCTATAACAAGTTGAAAGATGTTTTTACAGCCTTCAAGATAATGCATAAGCCTATTGCTCACTTCTTCTTTAAGCCGAGTACAGGGGTTATGTTACAGCATCTGGATTCCCAGATCGCAGACGCAGTTATGCAGGATATGTTAGATAACAACATACTAGTCTTACCGGTACATGATTCGTTTCTAGTGGCCGTTGAGCATCGGGAGATGCTCATTGCTTCAATGGTGAAAAACTTCTATCTCCTAATGGGGCAGGAACCGAAAGTTAAGTATGACGAGGACTGGGATAAACACTCCATTGAAAGCTTGGTTATGCCGGACTCAACTGATGGTGTTGAACAGTACTTGAATCATATTGATCTAGCTGTATCAATTGAAGACAGCTCGTCGAGACACCTTCAATATAAGAAAGAGTACTTTTCTCAACAGCATATCGTTACCCTCTTGGCATCCTAATCTGAGGGCACCACTTTGGTGAGTGGTGTCCAGCTAGCCTTAGTAATTTCCTGCCCTATACTTTCATTCACACCACTATCCTTTGCTTTACACCTAACTAATACAAAGTCCGTGAAAGCCCCGCCACTAATGGGCTATAGGGGGATTAAATGATTCGGCATATAGAGCCTAGGTTTGTTATCAATCCCAGCAACACCCGCCACCTATCCATATAGTGAAACACTATTTATTGGAGGAGTCTGCTGTTAGGTCTGCGCCTGATATTGCAGAGGACTAATACGGGAGAAAATAGTGGTGTTTATTGAGCCCCTCCCTTACCGGAGAGGGGCTTGTGATAGATGTGAGGAGCTTTCTGGAAATCTATACTGCTGTTTGACTGTATTAGTTTCTACTTAATCTGACAGTCCGCTTTGTACTTTTATCTCAACAGGTCGATGCAGCACATGAGCTAAATCTATCTACTGGAGCCTCTTGTTATAAAGTGTTACATGTTCGCTTTTTAACTGGCGAGCCACTGAGCTTGGCTTGATAATGTACCGATAGCCAGCTCCTTGGTAAGTCTAGAACTACCTTTCTAGTAACGTTGATGTATATACAAGCTGGCAAGTCGACCCAAAAGTGCGTATTGGGCGCTTTAATCGTACCGTGCGCCGCGAATGGTTGGATATGTTAGGTGCCTAGCTCAGGCAATAACAGTGGTGCGAGGGTCAAGTAACGACAGGCAGCAGTGATTCATATTTCATACGCCGCGAGCCGATTTACTTTAACCTCCCACACTAGGAACGAAGGTTTTACATTACCAAGACATGCCGACGCCAACACCCCAAGTCGTTTCTTTACTACCTGAGTCGCCACTAAAAGCATGGCCTACACTTGCTTTTGCAACGATATTGTCACGTAGTCTCGCTGATCCACCAAAAGCCAGCGCAGATTCGCCATCATAGCCACCTATGCCTAACCCGAGATTAAGATTCTTGCCAGATTCAAGCGCTGGGATGTTAATCATAGCTGTCGTTGCGGCCAAGCCGCGTTTTAATGATCGAAGCTGGCGAACGTTCACTGCATCATAATCTGCTGTGCCATCAGCCACACCATGAATTTGGACAGGAGCGCCTGTTGCAGCGTTGCTAAAGGTAGCTCCGTTATCGTTTAGCGTCATACTTGTAGATCGTGTGCCGCCGGATAGCGTCGCCTGGGACTCCGTTACCGCCAAACCATGAACTTCTCCATAGCCATTTGTTAAGGTAACTGAAGCTGTAGACTCGGCAGCGACTCCGTTGATATTTGTCAACCGCCCATTGCCATCGATGACAGTGTGGCTAGCCTCAGTATCTTTCAATACAATCGCTGAGCCACCGTTTGTCAGTTGCGTTGCGTTGGGCAGGACACTCGCGCCACCGACCACACTGGTATTGGCTGCATCACTGGACACGAAGCTTAATGTGCCATTGATATAAAGGTTGCCATCTACCAGTGTGTTGCCATTAATTTGGTTGGTATATTCCACACCATCTAACACACCTCCTACACTTGATGCTACGGTTTGAGATGTTTTATACGCGGCATACCCGCCCCCATTATTTACCGACATGATACCCGTAGTGCCGTTAGTCGCTAGACTTCCAGAGCTTGACGCTCGAATTGTCGCGCTCGTTGCCGAGGTCTGAACCATGCCGCCATCAGTTGTTCCGATAGTCGTATTGGAGGTATTCACTGTTGAATAACCATCTCCAGCATAAGAATTAATACTGCTGGTATTAGCAGAGTTACTTCCAATGGTAACAGCAGTCACTCCGGCGACGTTCGTTGCTTGTAGAACTTGAATTTCAGGTGTAGTGGCAGTCCCCACTGAAAGCGTTGCACTCTCGTCAGCCAATACTAAACTTGATGAGTTAGTGCCGCCAGATAATGTAGTAACTGAAGTGGTAGTATCTCCACCGGTAACCTGAAGTCCGTGGCCATCTACCAAAAGAGAGCCACTATCTTGCTCTAGGCTAATTAATGCATCCCCTCCGCCCGAAATTGTTGTTGATGTTAAGCCAGTGATGTTATTTGTCGCACCGGTTACTGTATTTGTAGAGGCGTTAGTACCAATGTTATTGGTGTTGCCGGACAGGGTGGTGTCGCCAGTAACATCAAGCGTGCTATTCAGTGCTGTAGCGCCATCAACATTAAGGGTGCTATCAATGTCTGTAGCGCCAGTAACATTCAGCGTTCCATCTACTGTTGTGCCATCAAGTGTTGTAATGCCATCAACATTAAGGTTGCTATCAATGTCTGTATTGCCAGTAACATCCAGCGTTCCGCCTACTGTTGTACCATCAAGTGTTGTTGTGCCATTAACATCCAGCGTTCCATCTACTGTTGTGCCATCAAGTGTTGTAATGCCATCAACATTAAGGTTGCTATCAATGTCTGTATTGCCAGTAACATCCAGCGTTCCAGACACGTCAACTCCGGTGGCATCGACTTCAGCGACAGTCAATCCCTTAACACTTAAAAGGATTGTACCGGCACCGCCCCCATCACTATCAGCATTAAGGAGTAGATCATCCGAAGACTGCACAAGAGTCGTCTGAGTACTTGCTCCTTGATTAGATTGAAAAACGGTTACGCCGGACTCTACTATGCTAAATGTTTCTATATCCGAGGCGTCGCTGTTCGCAATGATTTGGGCTCCTTGTTCACTTTCAATTCCGCCGCCGCCGTCTTCCACGACCACAACATCGTTAGATGTTCCCTGGTCAACAGCGATCGCTAAATCAGGCGCCGAAAATGCATGCATCGAGTACAAACTGCCTACAAGTGCTACGGAAATAGTTTTATGGAAAAGTTTTCTAGCGTATCGCATGGACACCTCTGTGTTTCAAATTATGCTTATTTTAAATTAAGTTTAATTCTTTGATTTTACTGTACATATTCTTTTTTAATCGAAACACAGCCCGCGCCTGCCTCCATTAAGAATACTTTTGTACTCGCGCCGCCATCGAGGATCGCGATATTATGTTTTAAGTGGCCCTCTGCTCTCAGATTATTGAAAGACTTTTTGGCCACAATCTCGCAGTTGTCTGGCCAATAGACGACTGCGTCATAGGTAGCGCCACATCCATTTGCTTGATTAGGCGCAAACGTAACTGATACGTAAGCCGTATTTTCTCCAGCGGGTAGCTCCATTACCAAGGGTAGAATTTTCTGATCGGGTAGAACAGGCTGCGCCATCAATAACGCGCCGCTATCTGGACGATTATCGAACCCTAAAAAGTTAGCGACTTGGTTAATGCGAGCTGCACAGTTTAATATGCCTAGCTGCACCGCTGCTTGAGTAATTGGGTTTGTTTTAGGTGCCTGGACAGGAGGTTCGTTTGCATTTACCGCGACAGGTAATACCCCAAAAACAAAAGACACCATTAGAAATTGTTTAATGCTCTTTAACCCAGTATTTAGAATACGCATTGAACTAATCAAACTCATTAATTCCTTATGAAATGCCTTACAGAGAAGTAGTAACAATATTGAGCAGCAAACAACAAGCTAAGGTTAAGGTTTGTTGTTTTGACACTTTAGTCATTACGTCCGTTAAAGCCATGGAACACCGTTATTTTAATGTCGGTCATTGAATTGCATTTCACGCCCACGTTATAAGCTAAAGATTCTAAGCATTGACGTAAAACGAAGGCATAAAAATTCATTATTGGATCAACTGTAAATCATAAGCAACGTGTATTAAATCACTACATGTCGATTGGCTGACATAAATCAACGTCTAAAGAATTTATGTTAACGCTGGCGATACATAGAACGCCATACTCATTTGTGCATGTTTGAATAAATCTATGTGAAGTCAAGGCCGTTGATAGCTTAGCGAAGACTACTAGTCTATTAATATATAGTCGCTCCTAGTTCGAATCACCCTTGTCTCAAGAATCTAGTAAATGATATATATCAGAGCGTCCGTGTGGCCCTGGTTGTGTGTGTATGCATATAGGGTGGGGCGGTACCTGGTGGAATCGACCCCCGGGTCAATATATGAGTCTTAACCAATAGCCTTTCAAATCTCTAAAGCTGGGAATTCCCTGATTCCCGCTGCCTCTAATTAATAATGTTCTATCCCCAATGTAGCCATTTCGAGCTACGCCATCACTTCTGTCCTAGCCCCTATATGCCAATCACATAACTGAATCCTAACGTCATGTGCTTTCTGCACATGCTGGATAACACCACTAAAAACTAAACCTAAAGGAACGAAACTATGAAATCTAATGGCCCTAAAACTAATAACGAGCTATGGAAATTACTTAAACATCTTATTGATGACAGAGCCTTATCTCTGACTATCAAGAACGGTGACTCCACCATCATCTTGAAGCTCAAGGGAAACACTCTAGAGACTGAGTTGTATATGAATGGATCTCTACGCAAGGTAGCTATGCATACGGCTAATAGCGGCAGGGAATTGATCCTAGCCCTAGAGGAGCTCGGCATTGGTATCTGGCAGCTGATAAGGAAACTAACCGTATTCAAGCTCCGGAGAGTGAAGCCTCTTTACCTAGAGCTGTTACCTAACCCTGATACTAAACAAATCCAAGACGCTTAACCCTACCTAGAAAAACTCACTAATCTAAAAACCTTCAGGCACAGCTATCTGGCTGCGGCCCGCTTTGCTGTGTCTGTCGTTTACTGAGGACAACACCATGCCTGACTCTAAAACTACCCTTCACCAGAAAGTAACTGACCACATCATTGAAGCTATGAAGAACGCCAAGGACTTCGAGATGCCTTGGCGCTGTGCTAATCAACTGCCTATTAACGCCTTAACTGATAAAGCCTATCAAGGTATCAATACCGTATCCCTTTGGGTCTCATCAATGAACCAAGGTTATGACTCGTCTCTCTGGGCTACATATAAACAGTGGGCTTCACTAGGAGCTCAAGTTCAGAAAGGTGAAAGAGGTAGCGCGATTGTTATCTACAAGCTGATAGGGGAGAAGGAAAAACAAGACGGCCCATCTGATTCTGAGGATAAACAACGTTCCGGTGTACTGATCCGCTCAGCAACAGTCTTCAACTTAAAACAAGTCGTTGACTATCAAACCAAGGAGGAAACTGATCAACCACTATATGACCTCGCTGAGAAGCTAAATCACGTAGACCAGTTCATCACTAATACTAAAGCCAACATCGTCTCTGGCGGCACCAGAGCCTGCTATGCCCCAAGCAAAGACTTAATCTCTATTCCTCATCAAGAACTGTTCAAAGGAACCTCAACTAGCAGCCCTTCAGAGGCTTATTACTCAACACTACTACACGAACTAACCCATTGGTCGGGCCACAAGGAAAGAGCTAACAGAGACCTCTCAGGACGCTTTGGGAGTGACTCATATGCTATGGAAGAGTTAGTGGCAGAGCTAGGCGCAGCATTCCTCTGCGCAGAGTTAAATATCAGCCCTGTACCGAGACAGGATCATGCTGATTATCTAGCCAACTGGCTCAAAGTACTTCAACAAGACGACAAGGCAATCTTCTGGGCTTCTGCCCGTGCAGCTGAAGCCAGCGCCTTTCTAAACTCACTTCAAGACAAGTAACTCCTACCCATCTCGTTCTGAGATACCAACCCCAAAAACCCTAGAAATAAACCAAGCACTGACCGGAACAGGGATACCTGTGTCCGGCTTTTGTGTTGGTGACTTAATGGAGAATCCATCATGACTGCAATTCAACACATTGAACCTGAAGCCATCAAACAAGATTCTGGTGATTACCTGATAACTAACCCAATATCATTAACTGATCTATGTGCCTTAACAGCACAGCTATTGGAGAACCAATTCAAGCGAAGCGAAACCATAACCTCATCAACTAAGACCATAAGCTTCCTACAAGCCAAACTGGCCTTGAAAGAACATGAAGTCTTCAGTGTTATGTATCTGGATAGCCAACACGGCATGATTGCTTTTGAAGAACTCTTCACTGGAACAATAGACAAGGCCTCAGTTTATCCCCGAGAACTTGTTAAGCGCTGCCTGCATCACAATGCGGCTGCGATTATCTTGGCTCATAACCATCCGTCAGGAATACCCGAGCCTAGTGCTTCAGACAAAACTATTACATCAAGACTCGAAGAGGCCCTTAAGCTAATAGACGTTAGGATACTGGATCACATCGTTGTGGCTGGTACTGGAGCAGTTTCTTTTGCTGATAGGGGGTTATTGTAAATGACTATCCGAGTGGATTACTTAAAACCAGCTCTAGCTCCGTATGCTAGCGTCACTCCGTAAGAAGGGTTAACCAGGACGCAAAGAGAAAATCTCATGCCATCAAAATATAAAGGCCAATTTTCGTCTGTCCACGCCTAAGAGTATTATTAAGGTGGCAGATAGCAGGAAAAGTATGGAGAAATTATTAAGGCCGCAAGTCGTCAACAGACGAAAATAGGCGTCAATTAAAGATAACCAAGTGGCTCTAAACTTAGAATATCTCAATCAGACCACCTATTACGATCCATGTAATAATCTGCACAGGAATTACCTTTTGTTTCCTTATGTTAGCCAAGGAATATGCTATATTTCCATCCGAGCTAAATCAGCCTCACACACCAGCAAACTGGTGACAGATTTGGTGACAGAAAAGCAATAAACTGACATGCTTTCCTGCTAACTATCTGTTTTAAAAGTAA
>Ga0105356_10004325_pt1 | contig 13720 bp, 9 predicted proteins | sample GOMGulsemesocosm_3_FD_83502 | JGI IMG/M metagenome (GOLD analysis project Ga0105356, IMG submission 83502) | Methane-oxidizing microbial communities from mesocosms in the Gulf of Mexico - GOM9D Gulf of Mexico | ecosystem: Environmental > Aquatic > Marine > Cold seeps | place: Gulf of Mexico...
AAATAAAATTGGTTTTTTTAATTTATTTTGCCAAAAATCATAATGAGTTACTCTTCTTAAACTAGCTTCAATTCCACCTAAAACAATAGGAACAGTATTTTTAAAAAATCTTCTAACAAGGTTAGTATATACTAAAACTGCACGATCAGGACGTTTATTATTTACTCCACCTGGGGTATAATCATCGGAGTTTCTAAATTTTTTCGTTGCAGTATAATTTGAAACCATACTATCAATACTTCCACCACTAATGCCCCAGTAAAGACGAGGTTCACCAAGTCTTTTTACATCTATATCACTATTAATATCTGGTTGTCCAATCATTCCAACTTTATAGCCTAACTTTTCAAGCATTCTTCCTACAACTGCTACACCAATAAATGGACTGTCGATATAAGCATCTCCACTTATTAAAATAACATCACACTGTTCCCAGCCAAGAGCGTTCATCTCTTCTTTTGTTGTTGGTAAAAATCGATTTGGTTTATTTATATTACTCATTATTTTATCTTTAATTCTTTATAGTCTAATTTATTCGTATTGTGCCACAATATGTGTTAATAGTTAGACTATAAAAGAACATTACATAAGTTTTTAAATTAATGAAGTGTTATTATTTTTTTATAAGTTTTCAACACTTTGTAATTTTTCTTCAATGATTATCAGTGAACTTTCTATACTTTTAAGATAAGTACTTACTACTTCATTTGGTGCTTCCATTTCAATTAGAATATCAATCATTTGTATTATGGGTATTGCTAGTTCACATTTATCACCATATTTTTCAATAAGATTTGGATAATTCTTATCTATTCTGTATCTTAAAGTTTTAATTTGATTTTGCATTTTGTATCTTTATATTTATATACGCTATTATAAAGAAACATAGTCACAAAAAGAGTCACAAAAAAAGAAATTTTAAAAATAAATAATAAATAGATTTATTTTTGAGTTGAGACAGTCAAAGGTTCTTCTTTAAAAGGAAAATAAATTGATGTTAATCAGCAAATTTTATAAGTTTAAAGATAATTTCAATCTTTTCAATTAATTAAACCATTAAACCATGAAAATTTATCATTTAATGGTGAAAGTGCTAATAGATTTATGATATATATTGAAGTTTTAGGACTAGTATATGAAGGAGAAGTTGAAAAGCTGGTTACAAAAATTTATGGAGAGCACATAATAATACAGCAATTGATGCTATTAAAGCAAAGATAGCTAGCTCATTCTAGACTATTAATCTATTTAAGATATTTCTTAATAATTTAGCTTGTTTTCATCTTGAAAAAGTTATTTACTAATATTATATATTAATAGCAAATAAATAATAATTAATTTATATATTATAAAATTAAAGATTGTATAAAGAATATGCAATTAAATAATAATTATTTTGTTATACTAATTGAACTAAAACTTAAAATTAATATTATTAAGTAAATTTAAGTTTATACTTAGGAGAAGTAAATGAAATTTTTAGATAACCTTCCAATAAAATCAAAACTGATATTATTATTATTTTTCCCAATTATGGGATTTATTATATTGAGTGTTACACAAAGTATTGGTGCTTACTCAAAATTACAAACAATGAATAAAATTGAAACAGTCGCAGTAATGGCAACAAAAATTTCAGCTTTAGTTCATGAAACTCAAAAAGAGAGAGGTATGACAGCTGGGTACCTTGGAAGTAAAGGATTAAAGTTTAAGGACAAATTGCCTTCTCAAAGAAAACTTGCAGATACAAAATTTAGTGATTTAAAATTATATATGAAAGAGGTTGACTTTTCTTTATATCCAAATGATTTTAAAAAAACAATGTATGAGGTTGAAAAACGATTTGAAGGATTATCAAGTATTCGTCCCAAAGTTAATACTTTTAAAATAAATGTTTCCAAAGCAATTGAATATTATACAAGTATGAACGGACTTATGTTGGATAATGTTGTTTCTATTGCAAAACTTTCAGATGATGCACAAGTTACTCAATCATTAACTGCCTATTCTAGTTTTCTTTTGGCAAAAGAGCGAGCAGGAATAGAGCGTGCTGTTGGTTCAAATACATTGGGTTTAGATCATTTTGGAAAAGGAATGAGAGAGAAGTTTAATAACTTAATCAGTGCACAAAATTCATTTATGAAAACGTTCCAATACTATGCAACACCTGAATCTCAAGCTTATTTCAAAAAAACTGTTACAGGTAAAGCTATTACAGAAGTTACAAGAATCAGAAATATATTATTAAATGCTAATGAAATTGGTGGATTTAATGTTAAATCAAAAGATTGGTTTGATGCAATTAGTGAAAAAATAAATCTATTAAAAAAAGTTGAAGATTATATTCGTGATAATTTGAGAATAAAAGATGGAACATTACAGGTTACAACAAGGATTGTAAGTAATGTTTCAAATTTAGTACATGAAATGCAAAAAGAAAGAGGAATAACTGCTGCGTATATAGGAAGTAATGGTCAAAAATTTGAAAAAGAATTAGAAGAACAACGATCCAATACAGATATGCAATTTGATGTATTAGATGGATATTTGCTTGTTGTTGATTATTCTTCATCCTCAGAAGACTTTCAAGATAATTTACATCTGTCTATGAGTACATTAAAAAAACTAAATGACATAAGAAATGAAGTGACAATGCAAAATATAAGTGTGGAAAAGGCAATAAATTATTATAATCAAGTAAATTCACTTTTTTTAGAGACAATCTTATCGGTTATTAAAATGGCAACCAATAAAGATGAAGTAAATGATCTTTCAGCATTTTATTACTTTTTAATGACAAAAGAGCGAGCTGGAAGTGAAAGAGCTGTTTTAGCTAACAGTTTTGCAAGAAATAAATTTTTTAATGGAATGAAACAAGAATTTGTGACAGTTTTAACAGAACAGAATACTTATTTAAAATCATTTAATTCAGTTGCTCAACAACAGTTGATCAATTTTTATGATGATACGGTTCATGGAAAAGCAATTAATGCGGTGGAAAATATGCGAACAATTGCCCTTGAGACAAAATATATTGGTGGATTTAATACAGACGCTACTTACTGGTTTGCTCAAATAACAAAAAAAATTAACATGCTAAAAAAAGTTGATGATTATCTTGCAAAAGAATTAATCAGTCAAATTAATATTGTAAAAGATGATTTAACCGCTTTTATGTATAAAGTTATTATTAGTTCCGTTCTTGGTTTAATTTTTGTAATGTTTATTGGTCATATTATTTCTACAAGAATTGTTGATGCCTTAGAGCGATTTAAAGTAGGTCTGGGTTATTTCTTCTCTTATACCATTCGTGAAAAAGATTTTTTAAAACCTATGGAAGTTGTTGGTCGTGATGAATTTGCACAAATGACATCTGATATGAATGAACAAATAAAAAAAACTGAACATATTATTGAACAAGATAAAAAAGTTGTATTAGAAATAGATGATATTATGAGCAAAGTTAAAAGTGGATTCTTAGGATTTACCATTAAACAAAAAGGTGCAACCTCAGAGGTTGAGTCTTTGAGAATAAATATTAATGACATGTTAGAAGACACAAAAAAGAAAGTAGATGATATTAACATTGTTTTGGATAATTATGCGGGTGGTGATTATACTTACGAGTTAGATATAGAATCTAAAAAAACGATGCATGGTGATATTGGATCATTGTTAACTTCTAGTGCACTTTTAGGTACCAGTGTTTCACAACTTCTAGCGATGATTTCTAATGCTGGAAATGAGTTAAATCAATCAACAGAAGTATTAAAAACTTCATCTCAAAATCTTTCTCAATCATCAAATGCACAAGCCGCTTCATTAGAAGAAACTGCAGCAGCGGTTGAAGAGATTACTTCAAATATTGAAAACAGTGCAGAGAATATTATGTTAATGTCTAAACTTGCTGATAACTTAAATAATTCTGCCAATACAGGTGCCAAATTAGCACAAGAGACTTCACAATCAATGGATGAAATCAATGATAAAGTAACCTATATCAATAAAGCCATTGAAGTTATTGATCAAATAGCATTTCAAACAAATATTTTAAGTCTTAATGCTGCTGTTGAAGCAGCAACTGCAGGAGAAGCTGGAAAAGGTTTTGCTGTAGTTGCTCAGGAAGTAAGAAATCTTGCTTCAAGAAGTGCTGAAGCTGCCAAAGATATTAAAGCATTGGTAGAAGATGCAGCACAGCGTTCTAATAATGGTAAAGAGACAGCTAATAAAATGATTGAAGGTTATACTGATTTAAATAACAAAATCATTGAAACAAAAGATATTATTGATAATGTTACATCCTCAAGTCAAGAACAAAAAGAGGGTATGGTACAAATTAATGATGCCATGAACAAGTTAGATCATGCCACACAAGAAAATGCCGAAACTGCTAATTCTATTGATACTTTATCAAATGAAGTTAAAGAATTATCAAATAGATTAATACACATAACCTCGTCAGCAAAATTTGATGATAAAATTCTTAAACAAGTTTGTGATGTAAACTTGGTTCATGAGATAGCAAAATACAAAAATGATCATATTAATTTCAAAGATACAAACTTCGCAAAACTCGATAGTTTTACTAAATGGGAAGTAACGGATTGTAAATCATGTAATTTAGGTAAATGGATTATATCTTGTGAAAATGAAAACAGAAATTTCGTTAATTCTACTACTTGGAGTGCTTTAAAAGTAGCTCACGAACAAGTTCATGGAAATGTTCAAGAGTATATCTATATGAATGCAGATAGGGTACCAACAGTTGATTTAAACAAAATAGCAGATGATATAGAAGAATCTACCCATCAAGTTTTTGAAAGATTAGATGATATTTTAATAGAACACTGTAATCACAGTTAATAAATGAGTCAATCAATAGGACTTTTCCTATTGATTGGGTTTCAATTTTTTTAGAAAAATAGTAAGTGAATTTATTTTCGACTTGAGACAGTCAATGATTCTTTTGTAAAAGGAACAGCAAAAGGGTGTTGATCTCCAAATTCTTCAAGAGTACATCTAAATTTGAAGTTATCTACATAAGCTAAAATAAGTTTATATGCTTTAGTGATTTCTTGAAATTTTTCAGTACTGCCTTCTGGCATATCTGGATGAAATTTTTTAGATAAAAAAAGATATCTCGCTTTAATTTCATTTCTATTTTCAAGACCAATTAATCCCAAAGTATTAACAGCACTTTCAAAGTCAGCATATTTTATTTTTAACATCTATGACTTCATCCATGAATTTATCTCATCACTTAAAAGTTTTGGCATCTCTAAAGGTATCATATGACTAGTACCAACTCTAGAAATTTTTGTTATATGTTTATGCTCTTTGGTAAAATTATCCAAAGATTTGTAATTTAATAATCTATCATTTGTACTATAAAACATTTTAATAGGTATATCTAAATTGATTAAGTCTTGTTCTAAAGGGATTCTGTTATTTATAGTTCTTATTTGAGCTACATAAACTTCTTCCCCTAAATCTACATACATATGTTTAATAAGGTTAATAAGATTTTCATCGTTATGATTTGGATCTTCTAATAAAGATGCAACTTTTTTAGAACTAATCCCTTGAAAACCAAAACTATTCATCATCTCTAGCATATTGTTTCTTTTTTCTATCTCTTTTGGAGTCATAACACTTGGTGTTCCGGCATTTAAAAATAGTCTCTTTACTCTATTTGGATGATTGATTGTATAATATGAAGAGATATAAGCCCCAAATGAAAAACCAAAAAGATTTATTTTTTCTTCTTTAAATTCTTTATCTAAAATATCTATAATCTCATCAAAGTTACTAGTCCGAGGAATCTCAAGATGCACTAATTCATAATCATCTTCTAAATAAGGTGTTAATCTTTCCCATAATCTATCATCACACATTAAACCTGGAATCAGGTATATTTTTTCTTTCATTTTTATCTCACTATTTTGTTTATATATCTAGTTTATGTTTATTTGTTAAATTACTTATAATAGTAGCTACTTCTTGAAGTCTTTCAGTATCTAATCTAGCAGCAAGTCCAGAAACTCCAATTGCTCCTATAAACTCACCTTTTTTTGAAAAGTAAGGGACAGCAACAGCTCTTAATCCATATTCAAACTCTTCATCATCTATGGCATATCCAAGTTCTTTAATTGTATGAATACTAAGTTGTAATCTCTTAGGATTGGTGATGGTTGAACGAGTAAATTCACTAAGCTCTAATTTTGATGTATCTATATCTTTGCCAAATGCTAAAATAACTTTTCCCATAGCAGTTGCATGTAATGGTGAGTGAAATCCAATACTGTCTCTATTTTTTAATATTCTATTTGAATTATCTATTTGATTAAGATGTAAAAGCATATCATTGTCATAAATTGCAATATAACTACATTCGTCAGTTTGTGTAAATACTTCGCTCAATAAAGAAACGGTTTGTTTTACAATTTGATCTTCTCTTCTTTTTTTAGAAAGTGTTCCCATAACATCTGTATATACAATCTCTTTTGTATTCTCAACATAAGATGCAAAGCCTTCTTGAATCAAAGTAGTAATCAATCGAGACATCGTACTCTTATCTGTTTCAAACTTTAAACATAACTCATTTGCACTAATAGATGTCTCATTATTCATGATCTCTTTTAATACTTGAAGACCTCTTGTTAGAGATTTGTTCTGACTTACCACACGTTCCTCCCAAAATTTTGAAATTCTTTTTTCACTATCTGCAACTTTATGCAAGAATCTGTTTCACATTATGAAACACATAAATAAGAAAGCTCTAAAAGCCCTTATTTAAAGGCATCTATAGTATATTTTAAAATAATCTTAAAAATAAATATTAATATTTTTTTATAAAATAAGTTTTAAATTACTTGTGTTTTAATGCTGTATCTGATTTGAAGATACACTTTAAATTATGTGAAATAGTATCATCATTATATAAAATAATAGATAAAAATTTTTATAGAAAAGATGACAACATTTCAAAAAATTATAAAAGACACAAAAGGACACAATATGCCTACATCAATAGTTGATTTAACAAAATTAACATCGAAAGATGATTTATCTCCAGTTCTAGGTGGTTACTGGCCTGGAATTCAAATTTACTATCCACCAATCAAATTTAATCCATTAGATGGAACTTATGAAACAATGGAACAAGCTAAGTTTAGATTACAAAAACACGCTTATAAAACGAAAGCTCATACACTATTATTCGATTTAGAAGATGGTTGTAGAATGAAAGAGATGTCAAGAAAGCTTTTATTAGAAGAGCTTCCTAAGTTTCCTGAGAGAGATTTTCAAATTGCGTTAAGAGTTAACCCATTTAGAACAAAAGAATATGAAGAAGATTTAGTTTTAATTAAACAAATTCATAAACATATTGATGTAATTGTTTTGGCAAAGGCAGGTGAAGTTTATGGTGATGCTGAGATTAGAGATTTATCTTCTTGGTTAGTGTCTATTGGTAGTAAAGTAACAATTCAACCAATTATTGAGCATCCAAAGTCACTTAAAATTGCTGATCAATTAATGAGTCACTCAACTGTTAAACACGTTGTATTTGGTATTCACGATTTCTCTAAAGCGATGGCTTATAAAATTACTCCACAAGGTTGGATTGATGAGTTAGAAACATTCTTTAATATTCTTACTATGGAAGCTAGAATTAAAGGTTGTGGTGTTATTGGTGGTGTTGAAGTTTTACTTACTCCAAACTCTTTACCAGATTCTTGTGTTGAGAAAAAAGATATTAGAAGATGGTTAGATTTACATGGTGATGATGCTTCTAGACATGTTTATGCACATGCTAACAGAGAAACAGCAATGGGTCTTACAGGTAAGCAAGTTATTACTCCAAACCATATTAATGTTTGTAAAGTTGCATTTACACCATCTCCAGAAGAGATTGCTAAAGATGTAGAAATTTTAAAAGAAGCTATCAAAGCTGATGCATTATTATCTGGTGCTATTAGATATAACGGTGAGATGTTAGATCCACCAATGTTTGGTAAATCTTTACAAAATATTTTAAGAGCATATGCATTAAAAAGTTTAAAAGATGACGATAAGAATTTTGCATTAGAAGTATTAAATAGAATGCCTTTACATACATTTAAAGAAAACTGGCCATTTGGTCAAATCTAGGAGGAGATGAATATGAAATCAGAAAAATCACAATTCGAAATTGAAGTACCTGAATTTTTAAATATCGGTGTTGCTTGTACATCAAAGCATGTAGGTACACCTAAAGAAAACAGTACAGCTATGATTATTGAAGATGATAACTTAGGTACAGATGAGATCAGTTATAAAGATTTAGCAAGTAGATCTGATAAAATGTGTAACTTTTTAACGTCAATTGGTATTGCTCCAAGAGATAGAGTACTTGTTTGTCTTAAAAATTCATTAGCATACCCAATTTCATTTTTTGGAGCTATTAAAGCTGGTATTATTGCAGTTCCTACTTCTACACTTTTAAGTGGTTCAGAAGTTAAGTATCTTGCAGAAGATTCTCAAGCAAGTGCTATTGTGTTATCTGCTTCTATGTATGACAATTTACTTCCATACTTAGAACACAGTGATAACTTAAAAACTATTATTGTTGCTGGTATAGATAATATTGATGATTTACAAAAACCAAAAGGTATCAATGTTTATTCTTTAACTAAAATTTTAGATGAAACTGATGCTAGACCAAATCATTATAAATCTAAAGCTGGAGAACCTGCATATTTAGTATATACATCAGGAACAACAGGTTACCCTAAAGGAGTTTTACACTCTCATAGATCATTAGTAGGTAGAACACCTGCAACTGAATACTGGTTTGATTTCAAAGAGAATGATAGAATCATGCATTCTGGTAAATTTAATTGGACATATGTTTTAGGTTCTGCATTAATGGATCCATTATTTAATGGTCATACAGTTATTGCTTACGAAGGTGGAAACGATGCTGGTAAATGGATTGAACTAATTAAAAAACATAAATGTACTATTTTTATTGGTGTTCCAACAATTTATAGACAAATTGTACAAAAAACAGATTTTACAATTGAAGATTGTCCATCATTAAGATATTGTATGTCAGCTGGTGAGCATTTATCAGATGAGATGATTTCTTTATGGCAAGATAAATTTAAACAAGATATTTATGAAGCTATTGGTATGTCTGAATGTTCATACTATATTTCTCACTCTAAAAACAACCCAATTAGACCTGGTTCTGCTGGATTTGTTCAACCAGGACATACAGTTAAACTTTTAGATCCTGATACATTAAAAGAGGTTCCTAATGGTGAAGAGGGAATGATTTCTATTGGTGAAGATGATCCAGGTTTATTCTTAGAGTACTGGCAATTAGAAGAAGAAACAGCTAAAGCTAAACATGATGGTTATTTCTTTACAGGTGATTACGCTAAAAGAGATGAAGATGGTTATATCTGGTTCGTAGGTAGAAAAGATGATATCATTAATACTTTTGGATTTAGAGTATCTCCACATGAAATCGAAAGAGTTGTAAAAACTCATGATTTAGTTGCTGATTGTGTTGCATTTGGTTTAGAAGTTGGAAAAGACAAAGTACTTGTTGGTATTGCTGTTATTGGTCATGATGACTTAAGTGAAGAACAAGAAGCTGAAGTATTAAAGTTTTCACAAGATAACCTTGCTAAATATAAAGCACCAAAATTAATTTTTGGAATGAAAGATTATCCTAGAACTAAAAATGGTAAAGTTCTTAGAAAACAATTAGTTAAACAATTACATGACCAATATCATGCAGTTGAAACGGGTGAAGAGATTGTTGAATATAAAGCTAGAAGATCTATGTTATTTGTTCCTTCTTATAACAAACATAATGTTGAAAAAGCTAAAACAGTTTTAGCAGATTCTGTTATCTTTGATTTAGAAGCTATCTTAGCAGAGCAAAGAGATGTTGCTAGAGCTACAATTAGAGAAGTTTATAAAGAACAAGGTTGTAAATTTGGTGAATCAGAAAGAGTTTTAAGAGTAAATAACTTAGGAAGCGAAGATTTAGCAAAAGATTTAGAGTTAGCAAAAGAGATTGAAATCGATGCATTATTATTCTCAAAAATTGATTGTAAAGAAGATGTACTTGAAGCTGCTAGACTAATTGATGAAGTTAGTACAGAGATGACTTTAATGATTATGATTGAAACACCTTTATCTTTATTAAATATACAAGAGATTTGTGCCGCGTCTGATAGAGTTGAAGTAGTAGTTGCAGGATCAAATAAACTTGCAAATAGACTTCAAATTGATATCAAAAAAGGTTCAAAAGCGATGTTTAATTACTTGTCACAAATTTCACTTGCTGCTAAAGCATATGGAAGAACAGTAATTGATGGTCCACACTTTGATGTTATGGATGAGTTTGCTTGTGAAGATGCAACTAAAGATGCGTTTAATTTAGGATTTGATGGTAAATCATTGATTCACCCAATCCAAATTGAATACATCAATGATATCTTTACTCCAAAACAGTCTGAGGTTGAAGATTTTGAAAAAATGATAGAAGCTTATGAGTCTGCTAAAAAAGATGGTAAAGAAGTTATATTACATAATAATAAACTAGTTGACGGTTCAAAAATTAAAATGGCTAAGAAAATGATCGCTTTATATGAAACATATAAATCATTAGGTCAAAACTTATTTAATAAGTAAGGAGTATAGATGTCTAAAATTAACACAGGTAATTTTTTCGAAGATTTTACAATCGGACAAAAAATTGCTCATCCACTTCCAAGAACAATAAGTGATGGTGATGTATCTTTATACATCGCTTTTACAGGAAGCAGATTTGCTTTACACTCAAGCGATGTTTTAGCGCAAGAGTTTGGATATGAGAAAAAACCATTAGATGATTTACTTATGTTTCATCTTACATTTGGTAAATCGGTTCAAGATATTTCATTAAATGCTATTGCAAACTTAGGTTATGCAGAAGTATCTTTTCCTAATCCAGTGTATGTAGGTGATACAGTTAATTTAGTTACAGAAGTAATTGGATTAAAAGAGAACTCAAATGGTAAGAGTGGAGTTGTTTATGTTAGATCTATTGGATATAACCAAGATGGTTTAGAAATTCTAAGCTTAATTAGATGGGTTATGATTCATAAGAAAAACAAAGGTGAAATGTCAGGTATAAATGATATACCAGCATTTGCTAAAACAACACCAATTCAAAAAGAATTATCTATTCCCGTAGCTAAAAATGTTGATACTACATCAACAGGTGGAGAGTATTTCTGGGAAGATTATGAAGTAGGTGAAAGATTAAATCACATCGAAGGTATAACAATCGATAATAGTGATCATACTTTAGCAACAAAATTGTATCAAAATAATGCAAAAGTGCATTTCAATGATCATATGATGCAAAGTACACCAATGAAACAAAGATTAATGTATGGTGGACATGTAATTTCAATTGCAAGAAGTATTTCATTTAATGGATTACAAAATGCACAGTGGATTTACTCTATCAATAGTGGAGCGCACTCTAACCCTACTTATGCTGGGGATACTATTTATGCTTATAGTGAAGTAGTTGAAAAAATTGAGTGTGATAGAGATGATATCGCATTATTAAGATTAAGAACAATTGGTCTTAAAAATATGACACCAGTAGAAGTTGTATCACCAAAAGGTGAAGACGGAAAGTATTTACCAAATGTAGTTTTAGATTTAGATTACACAGTAGTTATACCTAAGAAAAATAAATAATAAAATAAATAAAATTAAGGAAATAATATGACACACCCAAACGAAGCACTATTTGAATCAGGAAAAAGTTTACCAATTATCCCAACTTGTGAGCACTTTGCAGGAAGCGAAAAGCTAATCTTAAAAGGTTTTGAGATGCAAAAGAAACTTGGACCAGTTTTCGATATCACTTGTGATTGTGAAGATGGAGCTGAAACAGGTAAAGAAGTTGAACATGCTGAGATGATCGTTAGAGTTGTTAACTCTGATGCTAATCCATATGCAATGGCTGGAACAAGAATTCATGATTTTTCTCACCCAGATTGGAGACAAGATGTTGATATTTTAGTACCTGGTGCTGGTGAAAAACTTGCATACATTACTTTACCAAAATCAACTTCTTATGAGCAAGTAAAAACACAAATTGAATATATTCAAGCTAAATGTAAAGAAGTTGGTATTTCTAGAGAGATTCCAATCCATATTTTAATTGAAACTCATGGTGCTTTACAAGATGTTGAAAGAACAGCTACATTACCATGGATTCAAGTTTTAGATTTTGGTTTAATGGACTTTGTTTCAGGTTACCAAGGTGCAATCCCAGCTTCAAACATGAGAAGTCCAGGACAATTTGACCATAGATTAATTGGTGCTGCTAAAGCTAAAGTTGCTCAAGCTGCTATCCAAAATCATGTTATTCCTTGTCACAATGTTACACTTGATCTTAAAAATCCATACCAAACATTCAAAGATGCTGAGAGAGCTAGAAATGAATTTGGTTTCTTAAGAATGTGGTCAATTTACCCAACACAAGTACAAGCTATTGTTGATGCAATGAAACCAGACTTTACAGAATTAGAAGCTGCACAAAATATTTTACTTGCAGCACAAGATGCTGAATGGGGACCAATCCAATATGATGGTGAGTTACATGATAGAGCTACATACAGATATTTCTGGGAATTAGTTCAAAGAGCTCAACTTTCTGGTGGTAAAATGCAAGAAGAAGTTATAAAAAGATTTTTCTCTTAATATATAATATTAAGCTAATAGTTTTAAGCAAAATTTTAGAAAAGAAGAGTATTCTTCTTTTCTAAAAAATATAAAAGGTTAACAAATGTATAGTAAAAACTTACTCGTCAAGGTCGCCAATTATAGTGAGAAGAGTTTATATCCCAGGTAGATTTTAAGACAATATAAATTAACTACCCCATAAACTTCTACGAACAAATTCTCACTCAAATAAATAATCAACAAAAAAAATAAACTTATTGTCAAATATAAAAATTTGAAGGTAACAAAAATGAATAAAAAACATATAAACGCAGATGAATTAAAAGATTATTTAGGTTTTGGTGTTGCAGGAAACTTTGCAAATCACTTAGGTGAAGCTGGTGAAGCAGACGAATTCGCAGTAATCGAAACAGAAGAAAAAGATGCACCAAAAGGATTATTTCCTTTTTACATTCCAAATAACGACACATTTTTAGGAACATTTCCAGTTTGTACAGATGAGATAAATCATAATGATATTGAACATTTACAAGTTGAAGCAGAAGTTGCATTGGTATGTGATTTTGAATTTAAAGATGGAAAATTACTAGATATAATACCAAAATATTTTGGTGCATTTAACGATTGTTCAAATAGAATACAAGATGGAAATAAACTAAGTACAAAAAAGAACTGGGGAGCTGGTTCTAAAGGGATCGCAAATGATCTTATAGAGATAGATAATTTTGAAGAAGATGGAATATTAAGTAAATTCCATATAGCATCATTTATAAGACGAGATGGTATTTTAAAAGATTATGGAACTACTAGTGCTGTAAAATCATATTCATACTTTTTTGGTCAATTAAAAGATTGGATGATAGAAAAATTCAACTCTCAAGAAGATATGGGACCATTAGAAGAGATAAATCCATTTATTAAAGATTTAGATCAACATAAAGGTTTATTAATAGCAGCAGGTGCAACAGCATAT
>Ga0105356_10004327_pt1 | contig 13716 bp, 17 predicted proteins | sample GOMGulsemesocosm_3_FD_83502 | JGI IMG/M metagenome (GOLD analysis project Ga0105356, IMG submission 83502) | Methane-oxidizing microbial communities from mesocosms in the Gulf of Mexico - GOM9D Gulf of Mexico | ecosystem: Environmental > Aquatic > Marine > Cold seeps | place: Gulf of Mexico...
ATAAGCTCCAGTCCCGGGCCCGTCACATCAAAGAAGCGCTCGGCCACCTCCAGGTGCACGGGATTGAGCTCCACACCCACCACCTGTTTGATGTCCAAGAAGTACTGTAACTGCTTGATAACAGCGCCACCGCCCACACCCAGTACCAATACCCGCTTAACACTGCCTAAGCGCTGCATAAACGCAGGCAATAACAGTAGGTCCCAGACCGAGCCAGCCACGGGGCGCGACGGGTTATATTGGCTGTGGAACACCCCATTACTGTACAGCCTGCGCGTACGCCCTGCCGTTCGCACCTGATACAGGCACTCAGAACCATCGCCCTGCCTTTCCCTGTGTAGCCAAACTAACGCCATGAAGCCTCTTCAACTGTTCGCTGTTATCGGGAATCTACGCCACTCACCCAAAGGTCACCGTGGTCCTCGAAAAGGGCTCGATTCTGCCCAATTTTCAGACTCATAGCCTTCGTCGGCAGGCTTACGTATACTGCGCGCACTAAAATTTAGGGGTAATGATTATGTTTGCAACCAATGAATACTTCGACGGCAAGGTTAAGTCTATTGCCTTCCAAACTGAAACCTTACCGGCCACCATCGGCGTGATGCGTCAGGGTGACTACGAGTTTGGTACCAACCAAAAAGAATACATGACCGTTACCAGTGGCACACTGACCGTAAAGCTACCGGGCAGCGACGCATGGGCGACCTTTAAGCAGGGCGAAAGCTTCATCGTGGAAGCCAACACGTCTTTCAAGGTAAAGGCCGAAGTAGAGTCTTCTTACCTGTGCCTTTACGAGTAAACCACGACTTTGGCCAGCGCAACGCGCTGGCCAATACCAAGCTGCCCACACGTCAAAACCTCCCACAAGCCCTGCCCCTACTCCCACAGCCATTTCAGCGGTTCTACCTTTGAACCACCCTGCCCGCGCACAGCCTCATAACCTGAAAACACATACAGCTCACACTTTGGGCCAAGCTAACGTCCACGGCGCCTGATAAGCCTCCAACGCACGATTGAACGTCTCATCAAGAAACAACTCACCCTGTTGCGGTAAACACTGATAACTGCGCATCTCGCCCTGCCAGTCAAAACGCAGACTGTAAGCGTGTAGATAGCCACGATCGACGTCGGCATCGTTGCTGTGATAGAGCGGATCCCCAACAATGGCGGCGCCCACGGACTTTAGCGCCACGCGTATTTGATGGGTTTTTCCAGTAAGTGGCTTGATGACAAACAAGCGTAAACCGGGCTTCAAGCTGCTGCTAAAAAATTGGCTAATAGCTGGGTTGGCGCGGCTGCTCATAAGTTTCCAAGCCCCGCGCCGGGCCTTCTCCATATCCCCTACGACCGCACCCTGTTTCTTACGTGGTTTTTTATCACTGATGGCCAGATAAAACTTCTCCATTTCGCGCAGTCGAAACTTCTCCGACAACAGACGGTTGGCTTCGGTTGTCACCGCCATAATCAGTAGGCCCGACGTCATCTTGTCAAGCCGGTGTACGGGGTAGAGCTTTTCCAGACCAAGGTCTTTGGCCACACGCTGCAGTAAGCCCGGCGTATCACCCTCAGCCTGCACCGTAATACCCGGTGCTTTATTGATCAAAACAAAATCAGCATTGTGCTCAATTAATTGGTACATGCATCACCTTAGCCAGGGCTCTCAATCAATACGCTCGTACACGGAAAGACCTCGATAAGCACCGCGACCCTCATAAATAAAAACGCGAGCTTATTTGAAATACATCAATAAGTCTGCTTCGAAACAAAAGTATGCTAAAAATACATCAGGACACGACAAACTAGGAGCAGCAATGCAATACGATCAATTTATCGAACTACACAAACTCTTCCCCGTTGGCCGCTATTTTGTCAACAGCCTGCAGCTGTGCGACCTACTGACACATGAGGGTTGCCGGGGTGTCGCGGTGCGTGTGCTGCACTTGGGCACCGTTAATCTATCCGCGGATGAAATGCTTCAGCGCCTGCGCACTCCAGACCTGCCTCGCTTGGATGAAATCAAGGTTACCTGCCTTGATGGTATTTTAATAATTGATGAGCCCTCACTTGGTAATTAAATATCGGCGAAAAACACACATAAAATAACCAATTAAGACGTTCAAGTACCGCGCTTAGAGCCAATCGTTCTCTCAAAGAACGGAGCACCCTGCGGGCAGTTGCTATACTTTGTATCAGGTGTCCGGAGCGTGGGGAATATCATTAAAATCCTCAGCACCGACAACGGCAGCATTAGAGAGTCGATGAGATTCTTTTGCCACAACAGCAAGGTACGGCGACCCGCTACACAGGGCTCGGCCGACAGAAGCGCCTGCTAGTGGTCTGTTTGTTTGTATGGGCTCAGCCCGCTGATAGGGTCAGCCTGTATGCAGCTCACATTGATACACGTGAGCACTGAGCCTGCACTGCGGACACCGCACTATTTTGCTTAAAGACCAATGATGCGTTAAACAGTTCAGATTTTTGCTGCAACCGTCGCCACAGTCATTAGCCATTGTATTTATTACCGCGTTTTACCTCTCCTCCTGCCGCCACTCATGGCGGCTTTTTTATACGCCTGATTTACTCAACAATCACATCTGCCATTAATGACCAAAGCACACACAAACTTGATCCACCACAAGCACGTCCTTATGATGACCAGTAAAACCCACCGCCAGCCATAAGGACCTCGCATGAGCGACGCCTACCGCGAACAACATAAAAAACGCTTAAGCTATATGCCTTGGCTCTACCCCAATCTTCACCGAAAAGTCCGTACTTGGGCCGAGCGCTGGCAAAATGATGTACAGGAATCGCTCAAATTCCTTGAGACCATAGAGATAGGCGAGGATTGTTTTATCGCCCCCGAGGCTAATATTTTTGCCGAGCTGGGACGCACTGTTAACATAGGTGATAACAGCCTCATCGCCGCCAACTGTTTCCTACACGGCCCGCTAAGCATTGGCCGCCATGTCAGCATCAACCACGGGGTGAGTATGGACGGGGGCAGCCAAGGCATTCACATCGGGGATAACACCCGCATCGCCACTGGCTGCCAATTGTTTGCGTTCAATCACGGCACGGAGCCCGACACGTTAATACGAGAGCAGCCAGTAAGCTCCAAGGGCATCAGAATTGGCAGCGATGTGTGGATAGGCGCGAATGTCTGTATTGCCGATGGCGTTAGCGTCGGAGATAAAGCCGTAATTGGTATGGGCAGCGTGGTCACCCGTGATGTTGCGCCGGGCATTACCGTTGGCGGCAACCCAGCCAAGCCACTGCATTCAAGTGCTCGCACTTAAAAAACACTCACGAAACACGGTCATCGTCGTACATTAATGAAGAGTTCGACCCTGTACTGTCTAGCGAGATAACGTCTTGATGCTGTTATTCAAACTGCCGTGACACAAACAACTCAGCTTGCTGCACCCCGTATGGATAACAGGCATAAAAAAACCGGCAAACGCCGGTTTTTTTATGCCACACATTAACGCCTATCTATTAATGAATTAGCGTTTAAACAACGACTTCAAACCCTCGAGCTTTTCTTTGTTTTCAGCGCTGAGTTTTCCATCCAATTTACTCTTCAACTCTTGCTTGGCCTTTTCTTTTGCCTGCGCTTTAAGGTCATGTGATACCGCTTTTTTGGCCTGGTCGAGCAGCTGCTTAACCACTTTTGTGGTTAATTGCTCGGGCGTTAAACCACGGCTCGCGGTTCCCAAATCACTGAGATGAATCGCTGGCAACGTTACCTTACGCTCACCCCATTTAGGCGTGACAACATCAATGCTGATGCCTTCGAAGGTGAGCTTGCGCACCGCGAGTAATACTTCATTCGATGCATCAGCGGCCTGCTCATCAGTCGTTGGCTCTGGGGTGGCAGCCTTCTCTGCCCCCCCTTCTAAATTATCCAGCAAGCTTTGCAGGTTGTTGTTGCTGGCGTCTTTATATTCCGCGACCAGCTGCGCGCCTGAGACCAATATCTCGTCGATAACAATGACGTCTTTGGTCAGTGACGCTGGGTCTATGTCCAACGCAATCTCACCCAGTGAGAACGCATAGGGTTTTTGATAACCAGCAGGGTTCGCTACGCTAAGGCCCTTCAGAACACCGCGCCCAGCGCTGACCTGAATATCCACCTCGGCCAACTTCACCTCCGTCCCAATCACATCTGGGCCCACGGTTTCCACCGCCGTTTTTACAATTTGATTGATGTTTTGCAGCGCCAACACAACCACAAGAGCGACAATCACCGCCGCGCCCACCAACACACTCAATAAAATCTTTACTGACTTCATAATATTGCCCTTGAATAACCCGTCATCAAAAAGTAGCCGTCAAAAGCTACGGTTGTGTGCTCGCGCCCGGAACTGGGAATGCGGCCGGCTGCACCGCGCTGCCCAGCTGAGCCGCAGGCGCTGAATTCATGGACTCACGGGCTTTCACCAGTTCGCTTTCCACGGTACTCATCACCGAACTCCAACCGTCCAACAACGCGCTGTTCGCCTCGCGTACAATGCCCTGTACAGTGGTTTTACCCAACAGAGCGACCTGCCCTTGCAGCTGCTCAACCTCGGCGTCGAGTCGCTCAACCCTTGCGTGCAATTGCGTAATTTCCAAGCGCGAAGCGTCGAGCGCTTGCTGCGTCAGCCAGTATTGACCGGCACTCCCGACAAATAGCAGCACCAGTACGGCCATCAGTATTCTTTGCGAGTTCATGTAAATTCCTTATATTCTATTGAGTCGATATAAACCATCCACTAGTCAACCATGGGTGTATCCACAGCCGCCTCATCCGCCGTGCCAGAAGCCTGTGGTCTTGCCTCTGCTTCAGTAGGAGCCGCCGCCTGGTGAACCGCCGCACGCGCGGCGCTCTGGTTTTCCTGCAGGTGTTTGATTAATTTCAACTTCAACGGCCCAGGAATATTGGTGATCACCAGGCTGTCTGTGTTTTTATCGTAAACAATCGACTCCCCAAGACAGTCGGCGGCAAAGCTCATGCTGAGCTGCTCATTGCGACCACTGAGGCGCACAAACTGCTTGAGCTGACGTCGATCGGGGATCAATTCCGCCTTAGGCTCCTCTTGGCGCTTGCTCACAAAGCTCTGAAACGCTTCGGGCTTTTCTGTGTTTACGTGCTCTGACAACTCACGGATCACCACCGGCTCACCACGCTTGTCCTGCTCTAGGCAATAGTCCACCACCTGATTTCGGTATACCTGCGCGGCCTCGGTTTCTAAGGTGTCACTGTAGGCCGTCACGGTTTCGAGAAAGGTGCTGGTCTCTGCCGCAATGTCTCTCTGGTCGGCAAAACCCAACCAATTGCCAAATAAGTCGGTAAAATCTTTATCGCCGCGGGCGCGCAACATCGATAGATAACTTGCATCGCCTTCCTGTAACCAAGCCGTCATATCAATCTTGGCGCCCAGTAGAACACCACTGACATCAAGGAAATGGCTGCTCTGTAAAAGCAAATCACCGTCTAGGTAGACGCCTTCGTTGTGCTGTATTACAAAAACGTACAGCACATCGGTATCGGCGAGGTTTTCCATGGCGAACAGGATATGCGCATCGGGCACCAGATCGGTGTCTTCCAGCAGGGTTTTCAGTGCCTCGGTGGCCTTGATGGTAAAGCGCTCGAAGCTGAGTTTTTCTTCAGAGCATTCTCGCAACCACTGTGAAACGTGGCACTTATCAAGATCCGTGTTGAACTGGCCGTACAACTTGCCAGCCTTGCCTACATAAGCGTGCTTCAGCTCTCGCACCAACTCATCCAAGCGCCCATTGACCGCCATCACCTGCTCGCGCAACTGCAGCTCTACGGGTGTTTCGGTGCCTTGACGGCTAATGCGGTGTGTAATGCAGTTCGATATTGCCATGCGGGCTCCAAAATCATGGTCCTGCTGCCAAGCTGGATGTACCACATGTACGTGGCCAACGAGCTAATATCCAGTGCAAACAGGGTCTAAAAAGTTGGCCATATTTAACCATAAAACACGCACGCCAAACGTATTTTCAACACGAAAGTATTAAAAAAATGGCAAGCCAAAAGAGATGTCGAGCAAAGGTTATGCCTGCCGCCGAAAGGCTTTATAATAAGCGACTTTTGGACACCCAACGGCAGCCTTCATCCGGCCGCTCGGCTCCACTTCATAACTGTTTCAGGCATTTAGAGAAGACTATGCGTCAGCTGATAAACCTCGCCATCCTTGCGGCTCTGCTGCTGCCCCTTAATGCCCAAAGCCAGACCAGCGAACCACTGATCAGTGACGGCAAGCCGAAAAAGCACTACCGGCTCAGTGAGTTCAGGTGGATGGACAACCGCCACATAGAAACCCAAGCCAGCCTCATCAGCGACCTCACCAGCCTAAAACTCGGCCAGCCGGTGCGCGGAACACAGGATGATATAAAGCTGCTGCAGCGGGTGATTTACAAAGGTTTGATCAAACGTGACGACAGTCTAACTATGCAAGCCATGGGCGCCGTGCTCGGCAACCTAATGGTGAAAGAGTTTGATATGCAGTGGATGGTGTACGAGGACGGCAATGGGCGTTCGCGCGCGGTCTGTGCACCGGTCAGTAAAGAGTGCTTATTCCCCATCACCATGCTGTCACGCCGCATGGAGGTGGGTTTGTTGCCCAACGTGCAGGAGCTTTACGACTACAGCGCCGAATTGATCAAACCCCACCTGCCCCCGAAGCCCTATACTAACTAAAACGTTAACGCTCATCGCGTCGCCCGCGCCAGCTTCCAACCAAGAGCCGCCTAATAACGGCTCAGTGGTTAAAGTGGAGCGAACATAGAATCACCCTACCTCAGATGATTACGACCTCATCACGCCTTGGCTAATAAATCATTCAGCCTAGCGATCACATCCGGCGTGGCGCGTAAGCTGAAAAATGCACCATCGGCATCGGCGCGCTCCTCCAGCACTTCGCAGGAGGCAAAAATATCGCCGCGTAATCCCTGCGCCGACCAAGGTAAAAAGATCTCGGACTCAACCAATTCCTTTTGGAAAACTGTCACAATCGCCTGGTGCAACCGCGTTATGTCGTCCTTACGGCGCGCGCTAAGCACAAGACAACCGGGATACTTTTTTTCCAGCTCAGCGGTACGCTCTTGCTCTGCGACCGCGTCGTCAAGGTAGTCAATTTTATTGAAAACCCGAATGCGCGGCACACTGTCGGCGCCAATCTCGGCCAATACTTTATCAGTCACTTCAAGTTGCGCCTCAAAGCCTGGGTCACCTGCGTCAATAACGTGCAGTAACAACGAGGCGCTGAGGGCTTCGTCCAACGTTGACTTGAACGAGGCAACCAGCCCGTGTGGTAAGTTTTTAATAAAACCAACCGTGTCACTCACCAATACCTTTGGCACACTTTCTGGCTGCAGGGTGCGCACCTTGGTGTCCAGTGTGGCAAATAACTTGTTTGCCACGAGCACCTCCTTGCCCGTCAAGGCGCGCATCAAGGTGGATTTACCCGCGTTGGTATAACCGACCAGCGCCACTTGGGATAACCCCGTCTGACTCAAACGCCGTGCGCGCTGGGTATCGCGACCCGCTTCCATGGCATCGATTTCTTTTTGCAGCTCGGCAATACGGTCTCGAACCTTTTGACTGTCCGTCTGGCTGCGCGACTGACCTGTACCACGTCCGCCGGTACCGCTGCGCTGTCGCCCTGACGGCCCTTCTCGCTTAGCCGCCTCACGCAGGCGCGGCGCCATATAGCTCAGACGCGCAATCTCAACCTGTACCCGTGCGGCGTGTGAGCTGGCATTGCGATGAAAAATCTCAAGGATCACCACCGTGCGATCCATCACCTCGTAACCCAGTTCATTTTCCAGGTTGAGCGACTGGGACGGCGAGATTTCGTGGTCGACCAGAATAAAGTCCACCGCGTCACTAGGCTCCGACGAACTATTCTGCGCCAAGGTATCAAAGCTGGCTTGTTCGCCCTCTAAAAATTGTCGTATCTCATCGCGTTTGCCTACGCCCATATACGCCGTTGAATCGAAAGACGAGCGCTTTTGGGTAAACTGACCGACCACCTCCAGCCCTAGCGTCTTGGCAAGGTCACCCAGCTCGGCCAACGACGACTCAAATTCAACATCGCTGACGTCGTCCAATTGCACGGCGACGATCAGCGCACGCTTAAGACCTGTTCTTTCGGGGTTTGACATAGGGTGATTTCTCAAGAAATAGGGGCGCGAACGCTTATAAGTGCGTCACAGGGTGTGGACTGTACACAAAATCGCGAAGGAGAACCTGAGTGTTGGCGCAATAGCCCGCTTTTATGTCCAATCAGCAACAATCAAAGCCCTGCTGACCATCGAGGGGGCGTGGCTTATGTCCATGAAGGCAGTACCCAACACCGGCTGAGCAGCCATAAATCGAACGGTCTAGAAAGCACGTACTGGTCGACTATTGCCGGTCAGCGCTGGCCTACTCTCCATCGACAGTGTTGCGGCGAAGCAGCGCTGTTAGCGGCCCAGCCCGAGGGCGCCTCATTGCACGTCCGTTAGATATTGTGTCGTTTATAGCGAGGCAGCGCATGATCAAGGATGACCTCTAGCGCCGCTAACTCTGTAGCAAAGACATTACTGCCTATATTAATATTCTTCTCGTAATAGGTAACAACCCAGTTGTTATCTCTATATTCGTAACTCAACTCAGCTGATTTTGGTGATGATGTTGGTAGGCCGTTCTCTTCTACCTACTTCGCAATGTCTTGGCGTGAGACACTGAGAGGCCCTAAATCACCAAAGAATGAAAACTCTAATATTGCTTTTATCTGAGAATCTTTTTCACTACTCATACTTGATGCATAACGCCGTCTTAAGCGGATAAGGATTGTTGGCTACATCTGTGGGGCACGAAACAAAACCAACTGCTGTTGCTCTGTTCAAAGGCCTGCAACACCTTTTTCGTTTTTTAAACCCCAGCTGGATATTTTAAACCCACACCGGATACTTTAAACCCAAGCCGAACGCTTTAAACCTAAGTCGGCTTTTCTTGGCGGACAAGCATGTCCATGAATTTCTCAAATCGCCTCTGCCTGGTTTCGGATTTCTTCGCACTCGTCAACCCGTACGCGATGACATAACGACTCGATTTGGTGAGCGTTTCAAAGAATTGTTGCGCCTGCGGCTTGCTCTCAAGTGCAGCTAGGAAATCCGCCGGCACTTTTATTTCACTTGCCACATAGGCGTTCTCCCATCGGCCGTCTGCTTGGGCAGCACGAACGTGCACGAGCCCTGACTCCGTCATCCGGCCCTCGATAATCAAACGCTGCACATGCTCTCTGTTCCTTTTCGACCAGTTGCTTCGCGCTTTTCTTGGGGTGACCCGCTGGAGATAAGCTTGCTCATCGATTGACTTCTTGACGCCATCAATCCAGCCCCAGCACAGCATCTCAACCACGACATCGTCCCAAGTCACGCTCGCAATGCCAGTCTTTTTCTTGTATATCTTCACCCACAGTTCAGTTTCGATCGCGTGATTCACCTTGAGCCATCCGCCGAGATCTTTCGGCGATGCAAAGGTCATGATGCTCGCTGGATTGGGTTCAGGCATAAACTAGATTCTCTTCGGTATAAAGCAGCGGACAAACGGGGGGCAGAATTTTGCGCCGTTTACAAAACCGTTGACCGCCCTATTGTCCGGCTGTCCACGATTGTAATGCGCTACGTGAGGCATTTATTATTCTATGGATTTAACCATACTCTTAATTTTCACAGCTTTTTCAAAGTGATCAAGCTTATTCGTTAGAATCCACCACTCAGCAGCCTCCATGAGTAATTCTGGGTCATCATTCTTGTTGGCAAAGAATGCATAAAATGAGAGCCCCACCGTCTCACCTTTAGTTGAAATCTTCCTGTCACAGACTTCTATAATCTTGTTCCGTAAACGTTCTCTCATCTACTTTCATCATTCCAATTCTAAGTGCTGGCTCTAGCTAGGCCGTATAACACCGCGCTTTTAGGCAGCTTGAAGCGCAGCGGAAACTTGTCCGACAACAGTGCATGGTGATGCGACTTACGCCTACTCAGTCGAGCAATATCACCGCTAGATCTCAGGTATTTCGCCAAAAAACCCAATAACACAGGACACTTTACCTTGCTCATCTGTTTCTGCCACATCGAAACCAGACAGAAGTAACTTGCCTTCTTGATGAATAGCCCAGTGGTAACGGTGATAATTGTGCTGAGAATCCACACCGCTGGTCCGGGAGTAAACAGCCCCTGGAATCTTAGACTTCACTTCGTGGACGTTCTGTTCGAACCCATCAATACCAGAAACATCAATAGTCGGGTCAGCAAAGTGAACACTCGAGCTCAGCGCTTTATCAAGGTGCCTACGAACACGGGCAGAGTCTGGTTCGTTCCAAGCTTCCAGCATGTGGTCAAGCGCTTCTGGGTAGTTTGCCATTGGTCATTCCTCATATATTCAGTAAACAATCGACATTAAATTACCACGGTTATACAACTCCCCCTATGCCGCGCCTTATTACGAGCTAGCTACTCATAGGCAGCCAAACTTGTCCTTTCAATTGCGCATACTTTTACCACGGCTGGACGTTTTGCAAAATTACGCAAGCACCGTCCTAAGTGAGCAAACGACAATGGTGGTTGCTTAAAGCCGCTGCACCAGTGTGAAAGCATGAAAAGAAAACAATCACACACTGAAACAGTGTTGCCGACCAAATACTCTTTATCCTCTAGCTGTTTATCCAACAAGGCATACATTTCAGTAATTCTGATTTCTTGTGCTTGAACAATTGAAGCGGCAGCCTCCCGGTCGGATGTATGTTTGCCTGGGTAAATATACAGCATAATCTCAGCCTGAAGCGTGGTGGTGAGATAGAAGAGCCACTGATAGAATTGTGCTCTGTTCGGATCACCGACCTTAGGCATTAAGTTGGCCTGTGTATTTTGTTCACATAAGTGCAAGCAAATAGCCGCACTTTCAAAAATCACTAAGCCATCATCGACCAGAGTTGGTATACGGCCGGTAGGGTTTAGAGCCATATATTGATCAGATTTCTGTGCATTTACTGCCCTATCAACCAGAGAAAGCTCATAATCAACACCCATTTCTTCAAGCACTAAGTGCGGAGCCCAACTTGCATTTTGGGGGAAATAAAATAACGTATACACATGAAACTCCCTGACTATTTACTTATAACGCCGCCAGTTTCGGCGGAATCGTGTAGCGCCTTTGTGGTTTTACGCAACGGATGACGCGCCATGGAGTCCGCAACCTGGTTTTGTTGAAAATCACTCGGGCAAGCCACTGAAATTCTCAGCCTGCAACCCTGATTTTAGCCAACAGGCTTCTTCTGCCGTGAAAATATTGGCTTGCGGCTGTATATCGGGCAGCTCATTTAGTGAGCCTGCTGGTACGATCAAGGATGTTTTAGTTTTATTTATGAACGGTACCGCAGAGCCACATGTTGTACAAAAGGACTTTGAAAACTCTCTTGATGGGTGTTCATAGTTCGTAATTTTTTCTTGGCCACTAAGCCACTCGATGTTGCCTGGGTCGGTAAATATATTAGATGCAAATGCAGAGCCCGTTAGTTGTTGGCACTGCTTACAATGGCATTGATAAAAAGCCTTGAAGCTATCTGTCACGGAGAATTTTACGTTGCCACACAGGCACTCACCCGATAATTGCTTGCTCATTCTTTAGTGCACTCCTGATTCTAACGCCAAGTGAATGGGCGCGCGGCTTTTTGCGCGTCCAGCCGCAGGCGTTCATTGCATGTTTTGTGTACGCCTAGCATGGGCATGAACTAATGAGGTGAAAGTCCTCTGTAGGAAGATCACCGCTGAAAACCATGTTGTTATTAGGCGATAACGACTAGCGAATGGCAAGGGCTTACCCGCGAGGGTCGGTCTGGAGGGCCGAAGGCGCCGTGAATACCTGGAGCGGCTGGGATGCCGAACGCACCAAGAGTAGGCCCTACGAAGGGAAACTGCGAGTTGATGAACAAGAACATCATATGAGGCGTAGGCTGGAGGCGCGAAGCATCCGCTGGCTTTGCTTGTTAGGCTCCATTAGTAACTACCTCGACGAGGAGTTCTAATAGCGCCTCTGGTTTGTTGTTTGCAACCATATGTGTTGTTGCAATCTCTCGATACTCCCAAGCTGAAGAGTCTTTTGCTAAATTTGCCGCCTGCCACAATGCATCGGCGCCAATGTCAGACGAAGGATTCTTCGATGCTTTAATATAAGTTCGACTGAACTTAAAATCTTCCAAAGGCTTTTCAAGAAAGACAGGCTCTGTGAAGCATCCCGTTGGATGAGGCGTTCTTCGCTCTCCCATCCATTCACCCTCAGCCTTGTCGTCGAATTCGCGCTCAACGGGTGGCATTGTCCAGCCCCCTTCAATCTCTATAGTCGGTCTGCCCAAACCAAGAATATGCCCAAATGCAGTTTCCCCATTTCCTGGAACGAAGGCGTCGAGGTAGACAAGGTGTTTTATACGGTTGGATATGTGTTCTAGAGATGCTGTGACTACAAAACCTCCATAAGAAAACCCAACCAGGACAATGTCTCTTAAATCCTCATACAAAATATGGTTGACGACATCACGAGAGTGAGTACTAAGGTTAACCAAAGGATTGGCAAGGTGAGACCGCTCCCCGATGCCGGTGAGGCATGGCGTAAAGACTTCATGTCCTTCTGCTTGTAGCAATTTTCGAATGTGACGAAAGCTGTGCGAGCCGCTCCAGCCTCCATGCACTAAAACAAATGTCGACATTATTCCTCCCTCGATACAATTCAAGTCTTAACGTTCAAGATGCCTAACGCCTGCATTTGCGGCGGTTTTGTAGCGAGGCAGGAGCGTAAAAACCGTCCAAACCACGAAGTGGCTGATGCAACATGCACTTGTTAAGTTTCACTGCATTTGCTTCTTGAGTTGTCCTTGCTCATGGAGGGCGTGACAAACATCTAAAGCTGAATTAATTACAGTTTCATACTTTTCTTGGATAGAATCCAGCAAAGATATACAAATAATAAGCGTGGATTCAATATGACTTTTTAGTGTCTCACTTGATCTTGGGTATTTACCCAAGGTAACTTCAAGTGTTTCATGATTTGGTTCACCGTAGGCGCCGAACGTACCATTGTAATTTGGATGGGCATATTCACATAGCATTTCGTAATGTCTTCGAAACTTACCCTCCATAGTTTTATCAACCGAATCTATACATTTAAAGACATTGATTTTTTCTGGAAATTCTTCGTCATTTGACCACCCAACAATTAAGCGCCTCATCATTTCACTAAAATGAGAGAGATCTTTTGTTTTTGTAAGATGTTCTAGTTTTGAGTTTACAAACCAAGCTACAGCCAAGGTTTCTTGATCTGCTCTGGCCGAAACAACTGCACCTACAAGTAAATTAGATTTATAGAGCAGATAAGCAGATTCAGTGAGTTCAATGAATCGATATAGAACAGACTCACGATAGTAATCAGCATCGAAGGTAGGTTTATATGCAATATTTTTTGATATTGGATTTACCGAAGTTCTTAGATTATTTTTCCACACAGAAAGTCCAAGCATTGCTTCATCTATATCGTTATACACAGATTCTCCTTGGAAACTTAACGCCAAGCTAAGCGGCGCGCGTTAGCGCGTCCTTGCTTGAGTGCCTTGTTAGCATTCAGTTTGCTTCACCTTGGAAACAAAAAGCTTTCGGAGATTTGCC
>Ga0105356_10004328_pt1 | contig 13715 bp, 10 predicted proteins | sample GOMGulsemesocosm_3_FD_83502 | JGI IMG/M metagenome (GOLD analysis project Ga0105356, IMG submission 83502) | Methane-oxidizing microbial communities from mesocosms in the Gulf of Mexico - GOM9D Gulf of Mexico | ecosystem: Environmental > Aquatic > Marine > Cold seeps | place: Gulf of Mexico...
CGGTATACCGGGCCCAGCGCAGAATTGGCAGCTATGACATCGACTTTTCTCAAGTACCCAAAATATAAAGCAGCCCGCCCTCTATCGCCGGGACTATAGCTCCACAGGCTGCGCATCAAGGTTTCGACTTACCGGGGTGAAAGCTACGGCGACTGACTGATAAGCAGCAATTTTTGCTGTCGCGTCAACTGTTTAATATGCCACTCTCGTCGACTGGCTTCAGTGCGATCCCGGTGCGGCTCTCTATATACGACACAGGCCGCCGGGTCGGAGCGAAAGAACTTGGCACCACCACTCAATTCACCGATATGCTGGCGCCAGCGCCGCTGGAGATCGGTGGTAATGCCAGTGTACAGTTTTCCCGACTGCGTCTTAATAATATACAGCAGCCAGGGAGACGGGGCAGCGGTGTCTGTCAACACAATAACATGTCGCCATACTCTTGCAGCGCCTGCAATAACAAACGTTTTTCCGCACTCAACTCGGGGTCGGCCAACTGCTGCTCGATGCTTTCGTTGTAGTCGTCCATCACAATTGAGCCGCCACCGCCGACTTCGGTCAGCCGAACAAAACAGTGTTCACTCCACAACTGCTGCTCCTCCTCGGTCAAACTACTTGGGAAATTCCTCGCCCGGTAGCGAAATAACATTTCCGCCAACCGGCTGTCTTCGAAATGATAACTGTGCTCACGCAGTTCATCGGCGTTGGCGCTGCGCACCTGGGCCATTACCTCGCGATCGTTGTTACTGAAAAAGCCGCCACCGTATAACAGTACATCCGGGTCAGTCTGCGGTGGAAATTGGGCCGATAAAAACACCTCTGATACTTTTGCACGAATATCAGCAGCATCTTTAAGCTGTTTATAGTGACTGCGCGCCAGCGGCAAGTCCAACTGAATTCGCTGTGCTAAGACCTCATCCAAGACCTTGCTGGTGACTACCACCGGGCAGCGATTCGTGTGAATTGTTTTCAATGCGATGCGCTGCTCGCCCTCAGGCAACTGCGACGTCGGCGTATACACTCGGTCTCTTATCTGCTCGGCGGTCATCGCCAACATCGCGCTGGGATCAACCGACAAGTCGTAGCAGATCACAGCGTTTTTGTTCGTCGGATGCAGCGCCAGCGGCATCACCAGGGTAGTACAGAAACGCGACGCCGGGAACATCGCCGAACTGTGCAATACCGGTTTGCCGGTAGCGATATCGAGCAGCTTGCCGACTTCGCGTTTATTGCGCAGCGCAAACAGGTAGTCGAACATCTTAGGCTGGCGTTGTTTAATCAGTTTTGCCATGGCAATAGTCGCATGGACATCAGACAGCGCATCGTGGGCCGAGGTATGTTCGATTCCGTTGGCCCGGGTCAAGTGCTCCAATTTAAAGCTAGCGGTGCCGTCCTCGTGGTCTGGCCACTGTATACCTTTGGGACGCAGTGCCCGGCACACCCGCACCATATCAATGATATCCCAGCGCGAATTGCCATTTTTCCACTCGCGCTCGTAGGCATCGTAGAAGTTGCGGTACAGCGTGTGGCGTGTCACTTCGTCGTCAAATCGAATCGAGTTATAGCCCACCGCACAGGTTTGCGGCTGGCTAAATTCGGCGTGAATCTGGCGAATAAACTCCGCCTCATCGACACCGAGGTCCTGTGCCTGTTGCGGCGTGATACCGGTAATCAAACAGGCCTCTGGCTGTGGCAACATATCGGCGGCTGGTTTGCAAAAAATCACCAGCGGTTCGCCGATAATATTAAAATCGGCATCAGTGCGAATACCGGCAAATTGTGAGGGCCGATCGCGAGCGGGATCGGCGCCAAAGGTTTCGTAGTCGTGCCAATAGAATGTAAATTGAGACATAGACGTGGTTGAACCCCTTGAATCCGCGCTGTGATGAACAATAATGCGCGGAATAATAGCACTAACTCTCGACCTGCAACAATACAGTGACTGCGTTCTGGCTGTGCAGTAGAGAGGGCTGGCAACAATATTCACCGGCGACAAAAATATCTGCTAGGCTTATTAATGTTCAGGCAGTTTTGGCGGTGCTTTTGCCAATCGTCTAGCGCAACATAAAAGGCTCTATAGCTTTAGTAAGCGCTGTTTCAATGAGATTATTTTCGATAGCCGATTGTCAAGAAACGGATTTTCGATAAGAAATACTATACCAACAGGTATTTTACTGCGGCTATTTCACCGATATGGTTGTCACCAACATGGGCAGACGGAACTGCGTATGAAAAATCACTACCGCGTAAACACAAAAAAAGCGAGAACCGATGGCGGCTTCAATCTGATCGAGCTGCTCATTTGTCTGGCTATTATCGCCCTTTTGTCCAGTTTTGCCGGGCCGGGCATAGGGCAGTTATTGCAGCGGCACAGCCAGCAGCGGGCACTGGAAACCCTGTTTCATCTGAGTGTCTACGGTCGCAATGAAGCGATTAGATCCAACGACTACTTCACCGTGTGCCCCACTCTGGATAGCCAAAATTGCAATGGCCAGTGGAACAACACCGTAATGGCATTTAAAGACAGCAATAAAAACGAGTCAATCGACAGCGACGAGACACTCGCCAAATTGCTAAGCCTGCCGGCAGCGACACCCTGTATTGACTGGCGCAGCGCAGCAAAAAATTATCTCCAGTTTAAACCCAGCGGTGCCAGCAATGGCAGTGCCGGTCATTTTCGATTCTGCGATGAGGTAGCGCAGCGCTTAGATAAGAAAGTTGTTATCAGTCTCAATGGTCGCACGTCGATAAAAACCTTGTAGGACCGAGTACTGTAAGCCATTGATAACAACGGTACTACTACAAGCACGAAAGGATTTTGTGCTTCGGAACATTCAAACAGGGAGCTAACCATGAATTTTCAACAACGTCCGGGTTTTACCCTAATCGAAATATTAGTTAGTTTGCTCATCATCAGCACCGGCCTACTCGGACTTATTGGCCTGCAAACAGCTTCACTGAAAAACACCCTAGACCAAGCTGGAAAATCACAACTCGACTGGCTGCTGGTAGAATTAGTAGAGCGCATCAGAGCAAATCCCGGCGCTGACAAAACCCTGCTCCAGGGTACGTTCTACACCGATAACTGCCCCTCAGCCCCAGGACCCAGCTGCTCAGACAACAGTCGCGTTGCGGCGGCAACGGACTGTAGTACTAACAGCGCCGGGCAATACCATCTCTGGGAAGTGCTTTGCGACAACCGAGAGAGCGATATTATCAGCAGCGTCACCGACGCAATAACACTCAACTATGTAACCGTAAGCTGTTCCGACAGCTGCCGCGAACTTACAATAACCGCCGACTGGACAACGGCGGCAACCAGTTCTGGGCTAATCAAAGCCGCACAGAGTAAACAAGCAACCCAGCAAAGCACCCTGACGGTGAGACTCTAATCATGTCGAGAGTCACCGCGGCAGCGGGCGTGACTTTAGTTGAACTGTTGATCGCCATGGCTCTGAGCATCACTTTGTTGTCGGCGTTGTTACAGTTCATGGCAGCTACCATTAACACCTATAAACTCAACGAGGATATTTCCCGTATTCAAGAAAATGGCCGTATTGCTCTAGACCTATTGACACGCAATTTACAAATGGCCGGCTACCGCCAGCCTAAAACAGCGGGGGGTACAATCCCCCATTTCTTTTTGCACCGCTGCAACAATAGCGCAGCAAACGACGACCAGACAGCGGACGACAATGCCATCGATGCTTGCCTGTTAGAGGGCGGCGGCGGCCGCAGTGATCGTCTCGCCATTCAATTTGATCCGCCGCCCGATGACGGCACCGAGACCGACTGCCTGGGCAATACTCATCTACCCAGTGACAGTATTTTGGTCAACGTTTATACCGTGGCACAAAACAACGGTATTAGTTCTCTGTACTGCCGCGGCTACGATGCCAGCCGCGAGCGCTGGCTGGGGCGCTCGGCACAGCCACTGGTCGATGGCATCGACAATCTGCAAGTGTTATATGGCGTTGCCGCCATCGGGGACATCCCCGATAGCGTCACTAAATATGTTTCCGGTGACAGTTTGAGCGCAAATGAGTGGCCCAATATTCGCGCCGCCAGAATTGCTTTACTGGTTAGCAATGGTGCTGTTAATGCATTCGGTGAGCAGCGCCAGCGACGCTATCAGCTGCTGGACAGCGACGTCATTGTGTTCGATGACCGCCAGCCCAGACGAATTTTCGCTACCACAGTGAAGTTCAACAACTAGAGACTCTGAGTTTATGACGACTGCGAGAAAAACAATCGCCACCGGTCACATACTACTGCTATGCCTGGTATTTTTGCTATTGATGACGCTGCTAGGTGTCGCCACTATCGACAACGCCGGACTGCAGTCACAAATGGCTCACAATAGTCGCAGCGCCCAAGGCTTATACCAAAAAGCACTGGGTGAAATAGAAGCGCAATATCAGCGGCTGAAAAATACCGACGAACTGCAATATATTGCCAGCTCACCCCCTCTGGCGCAGCGACACAACAGGCCCGGTGTTCAATTAATTGACAGCCAGACCCAGAGTTATAACAGCGACGAGGGTATCAAACTAACTGTAGATATAAGTTTCGTAGGTGAAGGCCCCGCTCCCGCTGCTTACAGTCTAGCTCACTACCGCGGCCTGCGATTCGAGGTAAACAGCCATGCTACTTCAGGCACAGGCAATAGCGGATCAATGCAAACACAGGGCTTAGTATTAGTCCTACCTAGCAGCCACTAAATCAGCACTGGCGAGGAGCGGCCCATGCGCACAAATCCCAATCGATCAAGACCGTATTACAGCTACAGCGGACTGCTAACGCTATTACTACTGCTGCTGTCACCGAGCAACTCGGTCACCGCCGATGACACGGAAATATTTTTCCGCCATGGTAGCGGTGACGAACTCGATAACAGAGCCAATATTCTATTACTAATCGATAGCTCTGTAACTATGGGAGCGGGCATAGACCAAGCCCCTAATGACTCAGCCTCGCAGCCACAGAATCACTACTACCCGTCCACCGAGTATCCAGGAGATTTAAATATAAGCGGTGATCGCGGCAACGACCAGTACTACTACCTGTATCAACGCCGCCCGCAGCCCCAAGGGCTAGGCGAGTTGGTGTATTTTAACCGCTTGCACCGCGATCAATTGCGCTGTGATCTGTCACCTGCGCTGTTCAATGAAGCGCCTTACCACAGCGGTGCCGACGACTATATATTCGATACCAGCGCCGCTGGCTGGGATTCACTCGACTGGGCGAGCAGTATTGGCGACCCGTCAATCAGCCGGCCGCTGTGCAGTGCTAGTGATGCAATGTGTGCATTTACCAGCGGCCCAGCGGGACCTGCGGTCGACTGCCGTTCACAGGCCCAAGCCGTGCCGCAGGCCGCATTTTCGAGCTCGATGAAAAGCCCTTCTTTGTTGGCGGTAACAGCTAACTACCACAATTTCCTGCAAGCTTATTACCGCTACAGCGCGCTGCAAACTGCACTGCGCGGGATAGTAGCCAAAAATTATCCAGTCAATCTAGCTCTGATGAAATTCAATGGCGACGACGGCGGCTATATTGTCCAGCCTGCGGTGGCCGCCGACGATTCCAGCGGTAATAGCCAGCGCGCGCTGCGTCGGGTGATTGACTCCACACAGTTAACAGCTGGCAGCCCACTAACGGAATCACTATGGGAATCCTGGCTATATCTCACCGGCAAGAGCGCGCGGTATGGGGCCGCGGGCAATAGTGCGGCCTTTTCCAGCGGCTCAAACTATCGATCACCCATAGAGGGCTCTTGTCAGAACAGCAAAATTATAATCATCGGCGCCGGCGCCCCCGACCTCGACGGCGATAGTGACAGTGCTATAAAACAGCTGACGGGTATACGGTACTGCGGCGTCGACAATAGCTGCGCCGACGACTTTTCCCAGTGGCTGCGCCAGGATGGGGGCCAGCGCCGGGACCACCTGCCACTAGCTGGCATGCAAAGTATTGATGTCGATGTTATTGAGCTGGGCAGCGAACCCGGTCTGCCCCTGTTTAAACGCATCGCCGAGGGCGGCAGTTATCGCCAGGTGGTCACTGCCATGCAGTTGCAAGTCGCACTTAGCCAATCGATCGATACCATGACAGTGACAGCCAATAGCTATCTGCCGGCGGCAGTACCGGTGAACAACTACCAGCGCATGGGTCTAGACGATGAGCTTTACTTTGCCCTGTTTCAACCTCGCTATTCGCAGCGCTGGCACGGTAACATTAAGAAGTACTGGCTGCTAGAGGGTGAGATAGTTGATGCCAACCGGCGCCCTGCCGTCGACGGCAACAGCGGATTTTTTGCCGACAATACACTCAGTCAATGGAGTAGCGGCGACGGGGAAGCGCGCGGCGACACCTCTGCCGACGGCGCTGATATCAAGCGAGGGGGCTTTGCGGGCCGACTGGCGCACAACAACCAGCGCCGGATTTACACGTATATAGGCCCTTCACCGGGAGTTGGCAACAAACCGATTGCCCTGGGTGATGCGTTTTTACTGCGGGAAAACAATGCCGATATCGACCCAATCACCCTCGGCCTAGACCCCGACAGTCCTGACTGGCAGCAGCAGCGGCAGCAGGTAATCCGCTGGGCCAACGGTGCAACCGCCAGTGGCAGCCACTACAGCGGCGACTTTATTCACGGCCGACCGGCGGTCGTCAACTACCGCCGCGACCCAGAGTGTAGCGACGGCAATCGCAGCCAGTGCATCGACAACACCGTTTTTGCACCCTCTAACATGGGTTTTATGTACGCAATTGACGGTGCCACGGGCGACGAGATTTTTGCCTTTATCCCCCAGGAATTACTGCCCAATCTAGGCCATTATTATCGCGATGACACTATAACAACCGGCAAAAAATACGGGCTGGATGCACCTATTAGTCTGTGGCGACACGATCGCGACAACAACGGCCAGATCGACCAAGACGATCACGTTTTTCTATATTTGGCCATGCGTCGGGGCGGGAATAACTACTATGCACTGGATGTGAGCGATCGCAGCCACCCGCAACTGCTGTGGCAAATTGACGGTGGTGGTTCCAGCGAAAGTGGCGACTTCCGCGATTTGGCCCAGACCTGGTCAGTGCCTAAAAAGGCCAGGGTGCGATGGCACTGTAGCAGCGGCTGCCTAGACAGAGATGTTTTGTTTTTTGGCGGCGGCTACGACACGGTTCACGACAGCGCTACCATGGCCACTAGCGGTGATCGTGGCAACGCTCTTTATATGGTCGATGCGCGCACCGGAGAGTTGCTGTGGTCCGCTGGTAAAGGGTTCCATCACAGCTTAAATATACCGCAAATGGAAAATAGCATAGTAGCTGACCTCAGCGTTAATGATGTCGATGGCGACGGTTATAGCGAACTTATTATTGCCGTCGATATACAGGGCAATGTGTGGCGTTTCGATTTCGATGCCGACAACAATACACACTTTGCCACCGGTGGTAAAATTGCCTCGCTAGGCGGTGATGGTCGCGCCTTTCGCCGATTTTACAACGCCCCCGACGTCGCGTATTTTTCGCGCCGCGGCGAACCTGCATTTCTAACAATATCGCTAAGCTCAGGATATCGTGCGTCACCCAATAGCAATGAGGTCGACGACCGCCTGTTTGTGCTGTACGACTACCACCCACTGAGCCGCCCTGAGGATGGCACGGGACTCGTCAACTACAACTATGTCAACAATAGCAGGTCACTGAGGGCCACCGATCTGGGCAATATCGACAGTGAACCCGCCGCTGTTCACGGTTGGTTTAAAGCCTTCAACGGCATCGGAGAGAAAGGGCTGTCAGCCACACACACCTTTGACGCTAAGATATTGTTGAGCACATTTATCCCCTCCCAAGGCTGTAATAATAGTCCTGGCGACGGCCGCATCTATATTCTCGATGCGCTCACCGGTGCCAGCCGCCACCCCGACAATATTCCCTTTCAAACGCTTAGTGGCAGTGGTATAGCACCGCAGCCGCTGGTGATCGCCTCCAGTAAAACGCACTGCAGCGCCGACTGCGATGGTCCTGCGCCCCAGTTCGAGCAACGCAGCACAGCGCTAGTATGTATCGGCACACGCTGCCGGGATGATTTACTAGGCAGCTCACTGCACAAGACATTCTGGCGGGAGAATCAATAATGCAGCGACCGCTAACAGCCGGATTTAGCCTGCTGGAAATACTGGTAGCCACGGCAATACTGGCGCTGTTATTTTCGCAGGTATTGCCCAGTTATCACCGCTACACCCTACGCGCCAATCGTGCCGATGCCCTCGTTATACTCAACGATATTGCCCAGGCACAGGAGCGCTACCGGGCGGAACACCGGCGCTACACTAAAGACTTAACGGTATTGGGCTACAGCATCGACAGCACTTCCACTGGTGTGCTGTCCAACTCCGAGCACTATTCGGTCATCACTCAAAACTGTATTGATGCTATCGAACCCTGTGCCCTACTCACTGCCCGGGCCCAGGGCAGGCAGCGCGAGGACGCCAATGGCAATAGCGGGCACTTATCCCTAGATACTAGAGGCATAAAAAAAGGCTGGTGAAAATTGCAGATGAACACAGGGTTTTCACCGAGCCCGAATATTGAAGCTCACTGCTCTTGTGTTGCGGGTGTAAAACTAACGCGGATACCCACTAAAATGAACTTTCTCCGAGCTAACAACACGCTTAGCTCGGCGTCGTTTCTAGTCAGCCCCTAGCTAACCTCAATCACTTGCTCCTCGATATTTTTCCGCCACAACGCCGGTCCGGTTTTATGAATAGATTCACCTAAATAGTCCACCGCTACAGTGACTGGCATATCTTGTAAATCAAATTCATAGATGGCCTCCATACCCAATTCTGGAAAGCCGACTACCGTCGATGACTTGATCGCCTGGGAAACCAAAAAGGCAGCGCCGCCGACGGCCATCAGGTAAACCGATTCAAACTCTCTAATCGCCTCGATGGCGACCGGGCCGCGCTCCGCCTTGCCAATCATACCCAGCAGACCGGTCTCGGCGAGCATAGTGTGGGTAAATTTGTCCATGCGGGTCGCGGTGGTCGGGCCGGCAGGGCCCACCACTTCGGTACCAATAGGGTCGACCGGGCCCACGTAGTAGATAAAGCGTCCCTTCATCGATACCGGTAGAGGTTCACCTCGCTCGATCATATCGACCATTTTCTTATGAGCGGCATCGCGCCCGGTCAGCATCTTGCCATTGAGTAACAGAGTATCCCCGGGTTTCCAGCTTTTGACGTCTTCCTTATCAATGCTATTGAGGTCGACTCTGCGCACATTGCCCCCTGCTTGGCGGGTGACCTCGGGCCAGTCCTCTAACGATGGCGGGGTTAAGGTGGCGGGGCCGGAGCCGTCCAAGGTAAAGTGGGTATGACGAGTGGCTGCGCAATTGGGAATAATCGCCACCGCTTTGTTGGCGGCGTGGGTGGGATAGTCCTTGACCTTGACGTCCATAACGGTGGTCAACCCCCCCAAACCCTGGGCACCAATGCCCAATTGATTCACTTTTTTGTGCAGTTCCAGACGCAGCTCTTCGGCGCGACTGGTGGCTCCGCGCTGCTGTAAGTCCTGAATATCGATCGGTTCCAGCAGCGCCTCTTTGGCCAACAACATCGCCTTTTCGGCGGTGCCGCCAATGCCAATTCCAAGCATGCCCGGCGGACACCAACCCGCTCCCATCTCTGGAATTCTAGCCAACACCCAATCGACGACCGAGTCTGAGGGATTGAGCATGGCAAATTTAGACTTCGCCTCGCTGCCGCCACCCTTGGCAGCGACATGAATTTCAACCTTATCACCGGACACTATTTCGAAGTGAATAACACCGGGGGTATTGTCTTGGGTATTGCTGCGAGCGCCGTCGGGATCGGACAGAATTGAGGCGCGCAACACATTGTCTGGATCCATATAGGCCCGGCGAATACCCTCGTTGCACATGTCGGTAACCGACATTGTGGCATCCCACTGCACGTTCATACCCACCTTCAAAAATACCGTCACGATACCAGTATCTTGACAGATCGGCCGATGACCCTCGGCACACATGCGCGAGTTGATTAGTATTTGGGCAATAGCATCTTTGGCGGCGGGGTTTTGCTCGCGCTGATAGGCTTTGTCCATGGCTTGAATAAAATCCAGGGGATGGTAATAGGAAATAAACTGCAGCGCCGCTGCAACACTATCGATTAAGTCGTCTTGGCGAATGACCGTCATTGTAAATTCACTCCTGATTGAGATGATATAGGGTGCTGGCTCAACACCGATCTTGCTCAGCGGTGTTGGCACACATAATTAAAGAACTTAGGGCGAGGCCTGCAGTTGCGCGGTACTCTTCTTTAAACCGTCAATATCTCGCAGTACTTGACGGCGGAAACCATTGATGGATTCTACCCACTCCTCGGTGCCCTTAATACGTTGATCGAGCTTGGCATTTTGGGCCTTGATCCTGTTCAGTTTGTCATTGGCCGACTCGAGAGAGCTCTCCTGGCGCGTTAACTTCTTCTTGTTACTGGCCACCGTCGCCTGGGTTGCCTTTACCAAAGTCAGCTCTTTATCTAGATCGGTGAACAGCTTGTCGGTTTTTGTCTGTTGCGCGCGGGAGGCGACAATAAAACTGTCGCTGGCGGCGATCTTACTGTCCAGTTGTCTCAGATGTTTATCGTATAGCGCAAACTGCTTCTTGCTCTTCTTCCACACATTGTCCCACAGCTTACGAATTTCAGAGTCCATCTCCATGGTCTTTTCCTTTATCGCATCGCTAGATTCACTCATGCTCTCGTCGGTGACTGAGAGTCGCTGCTCCAGCTGTCCAATACGCGATTCCGACAGCCGCAGGGCAGTCTCGGCGAAGGTTAATTTTTGGTATAAATAACCGGACATGGCAGCGGTTGCCAGCAATACCAATACCACCAGCGCCATCAGTGTTTTCATCACTGCCGAGGAGGAGCCCCCGTCCACATCCGGTACCTCGCCGAGACCGGTAGCAAAGGACCCGCGGGCATTACTGCGTTGAAAAGAGGCGATTTCGTCGCGGGCGGGGGCCAGTTTTGGCACCGAGCCCAACTGATCTTCTTTATCAGACATAAATATCTACACTGTTGGCAAGCTTACAACTATCACGGGAACGTTCTGAACGACAATACCGGCATTATGGCATGCCTTGATAGTGCTTAAAACCGATGATAGCTGCAAGATCACTACTCTGATAGAAGGCAAAGCTACTAAAGGTTTCCATTTTCAAGGAAATAGCCTATATAAATGCACAGGTTTAACATAAAATGCTCGCCTCAGCATAGACCCAACACTTACCTTTAGGAGAACCCATGGATAATTTTATCAGCCTGGACTTACTGTTTCGCTGGCTACACGTCATATTCGGTATTACCTGGATAGGACTACTGTACTATTTCAACTTTATCCAAGGCGAGTATTTTAAAGAAGCAGAGCCCGATGCCAAAGCCGATGCCACTAAAAAGCTCGCTCCCCGGGCCCTGTGGTGGTTCCGCTGGGGTGCCATGTTTACTTTTATCACCGGTGTTATTTTGCTGGCCACTATTCGCGGCGGCCACGGTATAGATGGCTATATGGTTATGGGCGCGTTGATGGGCATCTTAATGTTCCTCAATGTATGGCTTATCATCTGGCCCAACCAAAAAATTGTCACTGGTATTGTTGAAGGTGATGCCGCCACAGCCGGCCCCAAAGCACTGCTAGCTTCCCGTACTAACACCCTGTTCTCGCTGCCTATGGCACTGGGCATGCTCGGTTCTCAGCACGGTGGCGGTGGCGCCGGTAGTATTGTCGACCACGCAACTGCAGGTGCAGCCTCGCCCATGACTATGGGTTTGATGGCCGTTATCGCGCTGATAATCGCCCTGGAAGTTAATGCCGTAGTCGGAAAAACCGGTCCTATGGCCTCTGTTAAAGGTGTTATTCACTGCTCTGTGGCACTGACTGTTGTCTGCATGGTATTGCTTCAGTTCGTTTAATACCGAACACGCGCACCGATTAGCCGGCTATATGCCGGCTTTTTTGTCCCTGCCATTCGAGCAGCATTCTGCATTAGCCATCCCATAGTCTAGACCTCCCCTAACGGAGCTGTGGATGTTCGTTAGCCTGCCATTGCTAAGACATTGTTTTGCAAGTCGGATCGCCACAACGTGCCGCCAGCTCGCTGTGTTGAGGGGATTTTGTCGGGTTGTTTTACCTGGCGAAAGGACTACCTACGAATCAAGTACCATTTTGTGATTGCTCACCGTCGCGGCGGATACGCCCAAACCACATCATCCTGTACTGCAGTGGCTGGCCGGAAACCCACTAACAGTGGTACTCAGAAGAAACTCCAGGCATAAAAAAACCCGGCCTAAACCGGGTTTTGAAAACTGCCACTAGCGCAGTTTGTAGCCTGGAAAAGGCTGAGCTTACATCATACCGCCCATACCGCCCATGCCGCCCATGCCGCCCATATCAGGCATCGCTGGACCAGCACCTGCTTCAGCCGGGAGATCGGTAACCATGGCTTCGGTGGTAATCATCAGACCGGCGATTGAACCCGCCGCCTGCAGCGCTGTACGTGTTACCTTCGCAGGATCGAGAATACCCATTTCGATCATGTCGCCGTAAACACCAGTACCGGCGTTATAGCCGTAATTGCCTGTGCCTTGCTTGATTTTATCAAGTACCACTGAAGACTCATCACCAGCGTTTTCAACGATCTGACGCAGCGGTGCTTCCATCGCCCGACGGGCAACGTTAACACCCACAGTCTGGTCTTCGTTGGCACCGGTTAGGCCGTCGAGAGCCTGTAGCGCGCGAACAAGTGCCACACCGCCTCCAGGAACAACACCTTCTTCAACGGCTGCGCGAGTCGCGTGTAACGCATCTTCAACTCGAGCTTTTTTCTCTTTCATTTCAACTTCGGTGGCAGCGCCAACTTTAATTACGGCAACACCACCGGCCAACTTAGCCACGCGCTCTTGCAATTTTTCACGGTCGTAGTCAGAAGAGGTATTTTCGATCTGCGCGCGAATGGCGCCAACCCGATCCTGAATAGCTTGCGCATCACCGGCGCCGTCGACAATTACTGAGTTGTCTTTGTCCATGGTCAAGCGCTTAGCAGTACCCAGGTGTTCCAAGGTAGCGGCTTCCAATTCCAGGCCAACTTCTTCAGAAATCACGGTACCACCGGTCAAGATGGCAATGTCTTCCAGCATCGCTTTGCGACGATCGCCAAATCCCGGTGCCTTACAGGCTGAAACTTTTACGATACCGCGCATATTGTTAACAACCAGTGTGGCCAGCGCTTCGCCTTCGAGATCTTCAGCGACAATAACCAGCGGACGACCGGCCTTGGCTACTTGCTCCAGCAGCGGTAACAATTCACGGATGTTGGATACTTTTTTGTCGACCAACAAGATGAAAGGATTCTCCTGTTCGACAGTCATGTTTTCGGTGTTAGTAATAAAGTAGGGCGACAGGTAGCCGCGATCAAACTGCATACCTTCAACAACGTCTAGTTCATTTTCTAGTACATTGCCTTCTTCAACAGTGATAACACCTTCTTTACCGACTTTTTCCATAGCTTCGGCAATAATATCACCGATCTGCGCGTCACTATTGGCAGAAATACTACCGACCTGCGCAATGGCTTTATTATCGGCACAGGGCGTAGCCATTTTCTCTACTTCAGCAACAGCAGC
>Ga0105356_10004331_pt1 | contig 13708 bp, 27 predicted proteins | sample GOMGulsemesocosm_3_FD_83502 | JGI IMG/M metagenome (GOLD analysis project Ga0105356, IMG submission 83502) | Methane-oxidizing microbial communities from mesocosms in the Gulf of Mexico - GOM9D Gulf of Mexico | ecosystem: Environmental > Aquatic > Marine > Cold seeps | place: Gulf of Mexico...
AATCGCTGTCGCCCTGCTGCCGCAGTCGGTGAAAGGCGTCTAGGCCAATGTCGATTTGATCCTTGTGAAAATTCATGAGGTGCGGCGTGAACTCCTTCTTCACCAAGCCCTCGGTCTTATCGTCAGGCATCAGCAGATCGTACTGCTGGGGTGTAATCATCTTCAGGCGAGCAAACGTGTAAGCTACGGCTTTGCGCTGATTGTCTGTGAGTTGATCAGCTCCCATCGGCGCTTTGATGCCTGCCGCTCGGGTAACCGCTTTTCCTAGTGTTGTCGCCAGTGATTGCATGGTCATCCCCTACCAGTTCATTGCTTTTTCGATGTCGAATATCTCGGCGTTGCGGCCTGCTCGTTTTTCTTGTGCGGTTTGATATTCCCCGCCAGCCACTGCAATCGGTCTTTGAGACTGGGCGAACAGCAGATCGAATTTGTCGCGGAATTTACCCAGCGATAAAATATTGGCTTGCCAGAATGAGTTTGCTCTAGCCCACTGCCAAAGCTTTTTCATTTCTTCTGGGTCTCGGTTGTCACGCTCTCGCATGAGGCGGCAGTCTTTCGCCCAAGATTCAAGATTTGGCTTTTTCAGGTTGGGGTTGTCAGCTTGCAGAGTGTTCAGAGCCCATTGAGAAAATCGCATATCCCAATCGGTAAACTTCGGCTTTGCCGGAGTTGGTGAAGTATTGTTTTTATCTAATCTATTCTTATCTAATCTATTCTTATCTAATCTAATCTTATCTAGGGGGTCTTTCTCGGAGTTTGTCGGACTTTCTCCGACACCTGATGCAGCAAGGGTTTCAGCTTGATTTTCATTTTCTTGAGGGGGGGCCAGCTTTTTCTTTACCCCCTCCTGCTTTTTTACCAATTTGGCCGTGTAGTCATCAGCGCGCTTAGCCAGCTTGAGGCAAGAGATGACGCCTTCTGACATCTCAAAGAGCCCCAGCTCAGCAAACTTCTTCATCATTTCTTCTACGCGCTGAACAGTGGAGCAAGTATTTCGAGCTATCACTCTGGCGTCGTGCTCTAACTCAAAAGTAATGTTTTCCGGCCCTACATTCCCTGCAATTAACTCAATGCAATACCAATAGAGTCCGTAACCTTCCAGTCCATAGTCGAGTAATATTTCTTGCAGCTTTGCATCCATATTTGCGTCTGCATCGTGTTTGAACCATTTCATTCAAGCTTTCCCCTTTGAGTCTTGTTCGTTTTTGTCAGCTAAAGTCATCTGTCTACGCTTTTTCTGAAGGCCGAGCGCGTCTCGAATCGCACTGGGGTTAAGGTCTCGAATTGCGGTAACAATCTCAGCAGAAGCTATTCCGGAAGCGTCCGACAAATAGTTGATTTCAATCAGTGCATGCTGTTCCTCGGACGTAACGACTTCATACCCCTCAGCCCAAACAAGCTGCTTGAGAATTGCCAGACGCGCCTGAGAAACCGTTAGCTGGAAAAACTCCCGAGTTTCATTGAAGCGAAAAGTCGCAAGCTGCTCATGAGCCATTGCTTCGACTTCTATGGGATCATCAACAAGAATCTCGAAGGCAACTTGAAAGGATGTTGGAACACCAGTTTTATATAGGTCCTTAGCTCTGGATTTTCCGCCGTGGATTGAGCGCCCAATCTTCACCAGCCCCGGCATTGCAGCGTTGGTAAGTACATATACATACCCAGCTCTTGAATCGGTCACTCACACACCCCTAAAAAATACTGTATATCCAGTCATAGTCGCTGGCGGTTTTTAAAAAACCCGAGATTCAATGGAGAATTCGGGTTGTTGGTTATGCGGCTTTAAGTCCTGCTAGCTCAGTTGAAAGGTCTACGGCTTTAAAAAGTCCGTCAGTTGCCTTTTCAGCTTTGATCGCTGTGCTAGGCTTCATACCGTGAACACCATTAATCCAGCCGCTAACTGTGGGTTGAGAAACCCCCAAAGCGACCCCTGTTGCCGTTTGATCACCGAAGTGAGTAACGAGAGATTGGTATATCGATTTATTTTTCATTACCGAAGAATATAAGTATTCCTATCTTCTGGCAATAAGAAATCTTATTTGATGCTATATAGGCGGGCTTATATGCTGCTGCTCATGACAACTGAACTTAGAGAACGACTAAAAGCAGCCCGTAAGGATGCGAAGCTCACACAGAAAGAAATCGTGACTCGTGTGGGTATAACGCAGCCAGCATATAGCGAGCTAGAGACAGGGAAGTCCGCCTCTAGCGGCTACCTTCCTCAGATTGCTCGGATATTGGGTGTCGATGCTCATTGGCTTGCTACAGGCAAGGGAGCCAAGGCTTCTGGCGGGTCGACCGACAGTTCTAGCGGCTCTGGAGACCGAGCCCTCCCATTGCTACCTATAAACTCGGTGTCTGCCTGGTTGGAATCGGGCGGCACCGAAGGAAGCAATCAGAAAGCAGCCGTCAGTATTGCTATGGGATCGGACTTGAGTGATAGATCTTATGTTCTGGACATTCTCGACGACTCAGTTAGCGTACTCGCACCAAAGGGTTGTCAGCTGGCGATAGACCCCGATGTTCGCCCTGAGCACGGCAAACTCGCGGTTTACCACTTGCCCGACTACAGCGAAACATACCTCGGCCTCTATATGAGTCGTGCAGGGAAAGAAACACTAAAGTTTCTGGATGGATCTGACCCTCTCCCGCTTGAGGGCGCCCAATACTGTGGTAAGGCAAGGATACTGCTCGCTAAAGAGCTATAGCGCTCATCTAGGGTTGTAAAAGTAGCTGATCACACTGAATTCAAATAATGGACTATAAATTGATTGAAGTAGAAGAAATACTTGGTCGCTCCGAACAAGGTGCTACGCACCCATTCATTTGTCGCTGTAGTGATGACAAGATTTACTTTGTGAAAGGTGCGGATGCTACTAGAAGTAGTCAAGTTCATGAATGGATCGCAGCCCACATGGCTAGCGAGTTCGGACTTCCTATAGCCCCTTTCAAAATGGTAAATGTCGTTCCAGATTTAGCTTCTTCCCCTGAGGCCAAAGGGCTTGGCTGCGGACCAGCGTTTGGATCCCAAAAGATCGGGGTGACGGAGCTTAACTACTCAATGATAGATGAAGTACCAGAGCAGCAGCAAAGGGATGTATTTGCCTTTGATTGGTGGATAAAAAACGAAGATCGGGTGCTCACGGAAACTGGCGGGAACCCAAATCTTTTTTGGGTGCCAGAAGAGGACAGAATGGTCGTCATTGATCATAACTTGGCCTTTGATCCAGAATTTTCCAAGAATGACTTTCTTAACTATCATGTATTTAGGGGACAAGCTAATTTTGTTCTTGACGACATGGTAGCTAGGGCTGAGTATGAGGCCCGCTTCGAAAAGGCTCTTGCCGTATACGGAGCCTGTGCCAACCTTATACCTGAAGAGTGGCATTTTATTGATGAGGAGATGTCTAAACCAGCAAAATGGCTAGCAGACAAACCTTGTACGCGAGAAATATTAGCTAGCTTTAAGCTCAATGACTTTTGGAGGAGTGCATCATGAAAACAGCTTGCCGTTACGCCATATTGCGCTTCACCCCTTATATTGAGACTGGTGAATTTGCGAACGCTGGCATTGTTATGCTCAATACCAGCACAGGAAAATTGACCTATCGCCTCGAAAATCGTCGATATGGCCGGATAACACGTTTCTTTGATGACCTTAATAAGAATACGTACTTAGCAGCCATCAAAAATATTGATTTCGAGCTTACCCGTGTTCGTGCGCTTAGCGAAAGCACAGATACGCTCAACAGCTTATTTGATGAAATAATTCGTCCTAGAGAGACCATTATAAAGTTCAGCAATGCCAGAACAGTAATGTGCACAGATCCGCAACGTAAGCTTGATGAACTATTTGGGTTCTACGTTGAGCGCAACTTTGTTACCAAGGAGTACAAAGAGGTGGCCATGGAGAAAGCGATTCGAGGACTTTTGAAGGGTGCAAATTTAGACAGAAAATACAAAAAATGCACTCTAGGCGATGGGTTTTATGAGGCTACATTTCCCTTTGTAAGCGAAAATGATCGCCACAAGCCCAGGATAATCAAACCACTACATCTAGACCATGAAAAGCCAAGCGAGATAATGGATTTAGCAGGAAAGTGGTTATTTCGAGTCCACGAACTTCGAGAAAGGAACATCTTAGGGGATGATATTCTTTTCACTGTTGATACGCCTGCACAGAACACGAACGCTTATGACGCGTATAGGGTTGTAGTTGAGCGCTTTAAGCGAGATGACATTAAGGTACTTAAAAACGACAATAAAGACAAAATTCTAAGGTTCGCAGCAAAGCTGTCATCTTCTAAGCTCACACCTAGTGAGAATGACATAATTCACGCTTAGATTACGATTTACTTAATTCCAGCCCGCCTAGTGCGGGCTTTTTTGTGTCTACGATATAAAAACAAGCACGCTTATAATCATAAATATAGGAATACATGTTGACCTTGGATATAAGTACGCTTATATTTAGCTCCAAGTTAAGGAAAAGCACGGAGCTAATGAGATGCAAGCAGCAAACCCAAATGGATATACCGCAGAGTACGGAGCTTATCGTTTAAGCAGCCCCGTACTCACTGAAGCTGAACACGATGTCGCTATTCGTCGCATCGACGGCCTTCCTCATAAGAAGATCGCCAGAGAGCTTGAGTACAGCGAAAACAACTCAAAGAAAACCTCTCAGCGAGTCATGGACAAGCTAATTCCTCCTGCAAACATTCACGACAATCAGATTCAGCCGCGCACGGTGCAAGAGCTCATTAAGGCTTTGCTTGAGCGTAAAGAGCTGATCTTGCGAGTGCTCTCGATTGCTGAGGTTTCATGGGTGCTTTCATTTCTAAGCAGCGTCGAAGATACCGGCGCTACCGCCCTCCTCTTCTCTCTCACCGCAAAAGCCAAGTAAGGATACTGTCATGCATGCTCAATCATTAAACGCAGCCTTTGAGGCAATCATGCCTTGCTCGAACACCTTTGCGGAGTTGAACCGCAAGAGTGACGACGACAATCGTTCCGCTGACCAAATCAAGTTCGATGAAGACAAAGCCATTAACAAGGTTTTGAAGTTCGGTAATCACTGCGACGTGATCGTTGAGGCTATTTCCGAAAGTGCTGAGCCAATCGACTTTGATCGTATTCGTGATGCAGCGCTTAAAGGTGATGACCTTGAATCTGGCCGCATCGTTAACCGCCTTATTCGCGACTACGCAAAATCAGTCGCTCAAGCCAACGGAAACTTGTGAGGTAGTCATGGTTCGCAATTCGAAATTCAAAAAGTGCGGCTGGTTTGGTCACGAAAAGATTACCGGTCACGGCGACACCCCTGAAAGAGCGTGGATGGATTGCATTCAACGAATTGAGCTAGCAGTAAAGAAAGCTCGCCGGGCGTCACAAGCCGAGCTAATCGCTCATCGAATTTTTAATTCACAAGAATGGAAAGCGGCTACAGCCGTTTAGGAGAATGGAAGTGAGCGAGAGCAAGCTATCTCTTTGGGAGTCGGTCGAAAAAACAGATCCGGCCTTCACGAAAAGGGTAAATCAGCGTGGCGGCTACACAGCCATCACACCTCAATACCAAAGCAGGATGGCTACGGAGCAGTTCGGACCATACGGCTTAGGCTGGGGCCTGAAGGAAACCACCTTCGATACGTCGATGTTCGAAGCAACGGGCATGGTAATTCATGACGCGATTTTCTTCTACAAGCTCGACGGAGAGGAAATAACCTTCCCGATACATAACGCAGTAAAGCCGATGATGGGCGAGCGGTGCGACGAAGATTGGCCAAAGAAGCTTGAGACAAACACGATCTCAAAAGCTCTCTCTCGACTGGGCTTCAATGCTGACATTTTCATGGGTCAGTTTGACGATATGAATTATGTAAATGCCGTCAAGACTGAATTCGACATTGCTAAGGCAGACGACGCCGATGAAGCGATGGCCGAGAAAGTTAAAGAGTTTACCGACTGGGCTGTGAAAGAGCTTGAGACCTACCCTCTGATCCCAAATAAGGCCGCTCTAAAAGCCGTACTCGCCGGACACCTCAAAAAAATCTATCGCCAATGCCCGGTTATTGGAATGAATCCACAAGCAGCGGCTGGTCGCTTTCAAAAAGCACACGATGAAGCCGTAACAGAAATACAAGCCAAGGAGATTTTAAATGCAAGCTAACACCGATAATCAGCAGCCCATTATAGAGTTTGGCGTTACCGACGCTGCATTAAGCGAACTAAAGAACACTTACTCTTCGGTTCCAGATGTCAACACCACTTCAGGTTATGAAGAAATCAAAGGCGCCCTAAAGGTTCTAACTCCACTCCGTACCGGAATAGAGAAGAAGCGAAAAGAGCTGAAAGCAGATGCTTTAGCGTGGGGCAAGAAAGTCGATGGCGAAGCTAAGCGTATTACCGAAGTGCTATCTAGCCTTGAGGCTCCCTTGAAGACTGCGAAAACAGAAGTAGACGAACGTAAGAAACGTGAAAAAGAGGAACGCATTGCTCGCCTCCAAAAGAAGGTCGATGCAATTTCCGCTTATCCTCAAACCGCTTTCGGCCAGTCTTCATCGGTAATCGCTAGCCTAATTGAAGAGCTGGACGCCTTTGAAATTGAGGATTTCTACGACTTATCAAAAGAGGCTGCACTCGCCAAAGCCGCCTCACTCGACAAACTTACTGAAATGCTGCAAGCCACCATATCTCAAGAGCGGGAGGCAGCCGCTCGCAAGGAAGAAGAGCAGCGCCAGACAGAAGAGCGCAAACGATTAGATGAGGAGCGTGCTGAGTTCGAACGACAGCAAGCCGCATTCAATAAGCAGAAAGCCGAACTGGATAGCCCGCAACCAGAAGCCGAAGTTGTCCGCCAGTCCACTGCGCCAATTGTGAAGCATCACGTTCAGCCTACCGAGATGAGTTTGGCCAAGCCAGAAGAAAGCTCGGGCGTGCTGTTTGAGAGTAAAGAGCTTACTACCTGCGTAACAACTTACGACGAGCGTGAAGCCCTTCAGCGCTTCTTCGGTGACGAAGGTATGCACGACATCTACTGCGATGAGCACGGCAACGAGTACGAGCTAGAAGTTGTTGTTCGTCGCGTAAAAACCAAAACCAAGAAAGCAGCTTAAGGAAACTATTGTGACTCACACCGTAACTGGACGACTAAATAAGCCCGCGCGGAAACACGCAAACCAAAGCGGTAATGGCGTTACTTTCTTTGCCGATATTGGCGAAAGAAATTACAACCGTAAAACCCAACAAAAGGAATGGACCAACTACTCGGTCGCTCTTTTCGCCAAAGATAATCAAGTCGGATTTTACGAAACCGCTTTGGTTGAGGGCGCGGTGATTTCGGTGACCGGTACAGGCTTGCTGATCGATATGCCTACTGATCCTCAGTACAGCCCTCGCCTTCAGTTGATTGATTCGAAGCTGGTGTTTGTATCGGGTGGCGCGGTAGGTGCTCCAGCGGCAGTACAGCAACAGATAGGCATGGCTCCCCAACAGGCTCAAGGGATGCAGCAACCTCAGCAAGGGCAGCAGCAGATGGCTCCCCCTGCTCAGGGCTTCGATAGTTACGAAGACGACATCCCATTTTAAGAATCTCTCCTAGTGCTTAGCGGGTGTAACAGCCCGCCTTTTTTAAGGGAACTAAACAATGCTCATATTAACGAGAAGAATCTCTGAGACCATCATGGTTGGCGATGAAGTAATGGTCACCGTTCTGGGCGTAAAGGGTAACCAGGTTCGCATTGGCGTTACGGCTCCAAAAGAAGTTGCCGTTCACCGCGAAGAGGTGTTCGAAAAAATTCAGGCCGAAAAAGCTAGCTCTACCGCCGCGGCTGTATAGCCAACCAGTAAAGGGATATTGAAGATGTATTTTAAGAATGCCATTTTTTACAAGTTTACCGCCAAAGCGCCGATGCTGATCGAAGAAGCTCTGGCCGAGAATGCCTTTACGCCTTGCGGCCGTCAAGATGTCTCACGGTGTGGTTGGGGCGCGCCCTCCTCTGCTGAAGATTGCCTGATAACCAGCCATGCAAATGTAGCGCTTATTTGCATGGTCCGCGAAGAGAAGATTCTTCCAGCCTCAGTAATACGCGAAAAGCTCGATGCAAAAGTGAAAGAGATCGAGCACCAAGAAGATCGCCGCGTTTACCGCAAAGAGAAAGACGGTATCAAAGAGGAAATCATCTTCGATTGCCTGCCTCAAGCATTCACCAAAAAAGCCAAAACTTACGCCTATATCGATTACTCAAGCCAAATTCTTGTGGTTGATGCCAGCGCGTACGCTCGTGCTGAAGAGCTTATGAAGCTGTTGCGCGACTCGCTAGGCTCATTGCCAGTCGTCCCGGCTCAAGTATCCGAATCCCCTTCTGTGACAATGACCGGATGGTTGCGCGGTGAAGAGATGCCCGAAGACATGGAGCTTGGCGAAAAAGCAAAGCTACAAGAGCAGAAAGAAGGTGGCGCGCGAGCGAATCTCGACAATCAGGATCTACTCGCCAGTGAGGTTGAATCGACGCTCAACTCTGGCAAGCAAGTCGTAGCCCTCGAGCTGAAGTTTGATGAGCAGATAACTTTCAAGCTCCATGATGATCTTCAAATCAAGTCGCTGAAATTCGATGAACAACTAGTGAGCGAATCAAAAGACAGTGCTGACGGCGATAAGAAGCTCGAGCATTACTCGGACCTGCTGTTGATGTCTGAAGCCATTCGTCGCTTGTTCGACACCATCAGCCTGGCGTTCGGTGGAAGTCGCGAAAAGTCAGGAGCGGTCTAATGGCTAAGCTAGCCCAAACACTGAAAGGCCGTAAGTTCGGAAAGCTAACCGCTATTCGCGTAGCCGATGAGCGCAACAATTCTGGCTCGCTCATGTGGGTTTGCCAGTGCGAATGCGGTGGCGATCGAACCACTACAGTGAGCGCTTTGACATCAGGTAACACTCGATCGTGTGGCTGCCTTAAACGTCAGGTGGTGAATCAAGGTGAAGCGAAGTATCTGGATTCTCGATTGAAAGAGCTAAGCACGATCTGGCTCGCTCAACCGTTAGTCGCTGCCTAACAACAATGGAGTGTCAACAATGCTGAATTTCAAAAAGCACGAAGCTTCTGGCCAGTTAATGGCAACTGGTAAAAACGGCCAATACTGGATCGAAGATGCAGCGTGGGCTTATTTGACTGCAATCTCCTATACAGAGAAAGGTCCAGTCATTTCAAAGCCTAAGACGTGTGACAGCATTGAAGATGCGCAAATCGTAGCTGCTGAGATTGAGATGAAATCTAACGAATCGACAATGCAATGTGTGAAGAGAATCAAATGAAAATAGTATGGAAAGACATTTTTAAGCCACGATACGGGCTGATTGTAGAGTTAGTCGATGTTCCAGTAGTCGGCGAAGAGTCGGGCTCTAGAATCTGCCGTCGTCGCGTCCCAGCTGTAGTTCGGCTCCCGGTCAAGCGCCCCTTAAGTATGCCATTTAATGAATTCTATAACGCGTTGAGTAGCTCACACACAATGCACTTTTGTGGAAGTAAGAGAGTTTTATCGAAATTGTACGGCATCGGCTCCGCCGAAAAACACAACCTAAAGAATGCCACGGTATTCAGAAAAAATTGTGCCTAAACGGCTTTCTGTACCAATAGCGAGTGTAAGAAATGGATATTAAGCAAGTGTTTTACTTCGGGTGTTGGGGTTGTGTAGGTCACTACCTGTTCGATTCCAATCAGCGCAGCGTAGATACCAACTTAATCCCTTTTGACTGGCACAAGCTCGATACGAAGTTTATTGCCGAGCACAATAAATGGGTTAACGGGAAAGCCACTTTAACGATAGTTGACGGGCATACCATTCTTTCATTCCCAGACAACTCAGTCGATCATCGGCCAGCATCCCATAGCACCTTCATTGCCGGTGGCGTTTTTTCCTTCAAGCGCATGGTCGAGCTGTCGAAACTTGAGTTCGATAAAGTTTGGAGCCGATACAACTTTGAGGTTACAGACAGAACCTCAATAGACTCATAAATGTACGACTTTGAGGAATAAAAAATGGCAACAGTTGAAATAGAAGTTGGCGAGGAATTAGGAAGATTTACCAGCAAGCAGCAGTGGGTGAGTCATGCCGAGAGAATTTATGGCGAAGCTCGCTCCAAGTTTGGCAGCCGAGACATGATTACCTTGGATAGCGCAATCCCTCGCCGAGTAATGCTGCGCGGATTGCAGTTCAATCAAGCTGATGTTGACTGCACCTATCCAGCGGTTATTTACGCAATCAAGACTCAGTAATGTACTTAGGGAGTAACTGAAAATGCCCGACATGGAAAGACTAACTGATCAGCTAAGTATCGATATGGCAAAAACTCCACAACAGAAGTCTTACGCGAAAGGCTTTGTTGACGGCAAAAAAAGAGCGCGGATTGAGGTTGCATTTGTAGTGGTCACACTCTATTTCGCTGTCGCGCTGCTGGGCAACTTAACTCAATAATGTACGTTTTTAAGGGGTAGGAAATGGCACAAGAAATTGCTTTTAGCGCAAGAATCACAAAGGGAATTTGCGGCAGCGTGGCGATCAATGATCTAGTCGAAAAGTGGCAGCAAGATGGTAGTTCTAGCGACTGGGTTTTTATGGATATTGAGCATTGCTCCGCTAGTGATTGGGTCGAAGAGTTAGAGGGCTCTGACTCCCAGCCAAGGGAATTTATCGTCTCTGGTTTCGCCGATTGCTGTAGTGATGTCATTGATGCGTATTCAGGTATTACCTACGCCAAAGCTCAATAACAAGACGTAACTTTTATAGCAGTAATGTACGGAGATTGAGATGGAGATTTACAGTTTTTGGTGGTGGTTTGGCCTTCTGATTGCGGCCGCCCTTGGTGTCATCGCCAACCTTTGCTCAGGCTCAAATGTATCGAGCCTGCTTAGAAAGCACTGGGAAGTTCTATTGATTAAGCTGGCAGCTTGGATATTGATCGAACGTAATGTCGCAAGATCGCCAGTCGTAAGCCGTCGAGACAACAACGATATGTGGTACATGGCAGAGAAGCTGGAAGGCATCTGCAAGCGAATGATGAACGAGTACAAGGATTAAGACGATGCAGATAAACCAATTATCAGCGCCAGGGCAGATTAAACCGCTTGACCTAGTCGTAGTGGAATACAAAGGGACTCAAACCCCGTTCTTTGCTGAAGAAGTATTAAACCCGGGCACAAGCAAAGAGGAGGTTATTGTCGATTCTCGGCATAACAAATACTTCATTACCTCAATGGCTATCAGCGGTGAGTCATGGGCAAAGAACGTGGTAGTTATACCCAGCCTAAAGCGAGAAGCTCTGCCAATGGCTGTGCCAGTTGATTCTCGAAACTATCAGGCGCCAAAGATCACAAACTCAATGAAAGCCACATGTATAGGCGAGTTTTCATGGGAAGAGGATTCCCCTTATTACGATGAAAACGGAGATTGCCACGAACATACGGCAGTGCACATTGTGCCTTGGGATCTCTGCAAGAAGATTTACCAGAGAATGGCTGTTGAGGCTTCAAAATCTTTATAAAAGAAAACTCAGAGGTGCGAAATAAAACCTCTGTACTTAGGGAGTAACTAAGAGTGGCCAAGAAACAGGCGCCGTGCCCAAATACTGATAGCCATACTCCTTCCCCGCAAGGTTATTCTGACTGGCAATTCTGGGCGCAGAAGATGAGTAAAACGCACCGGCAAATAAAGTGTGGGCAGTGCGGAAGGTTTGAAATATGGGTAAAGAAAAAAGTATCAGCTAAATAACACACTACAGGAGCCTAAGAATGGCGATTGATAACCACGAGTTAAAGACAGACTCTGAACCGTTCCAAGCCAGTCAGTGGGGCTGGAAGTCGTACGAGATTAGGCGCAACGACCGAGACTTTAAAATGGGCGATCATATCGCTCTGAGAGAGACGAAATACTCAGGTGAAGAAATGAAAAATGGCAAGCCGCTGGAGTACACCGGCCGAGTTTTGGGCCGAACTATCACAGAAGTCCGAACCGGCTACGGAATAAAAGATGGGTGGTGCATTCTGGGCGTAGCACCACTTTAACTCAGTAATGTACGGAGGTTGAGATGATTGCGATAGAGGCATTGCTTGCTGTCATTGGGATTTCGCTAACATTGATCGCTGCACTTGGCGTTAAGTGCTACGAGATCAAAGTTGAGCGGGACGCGTTTAGGCAAAGAAGTAAGCAGTTGTACGACCTGCTAGATCCTGAGCGTGAGTGCTGGTGCGAGAATCTTGATTTTTCTGCGGCGAGCCAAGAAGGCTATAGGCTCAATAACCAGACGTAACTTTTATAACAGCAATGTACGGAGAAAGACAATGAAAACATTTATGGGATCAGTTCAAGTAAAGGTTGAACTCGGCATGAAGGCCCGAATAAATCCCGCCGAGATTGAAGGAAAGATCCACAAAGGCAAAGAGTTTGTGATTGCCAGCAAGCCGCGAGACCTATGTGGGACTGAGGTTGTTGCTCTCGACAATCCAGACGGATCTAAATTTAGCGCAGGCTATGATCTGTCGATGCTAGAAATAACTGACACTGAAGTCTAACCGCGATTCTGTACGTTTTTAAGGGGTGGGAATATGTGGGTTCTACTTTATCTGGATATGTCTATCTGGCTGACCATATGGCCCTACGTGCGGGAAGGTACAGCCAAGAGAATCAGTGATGAAATGATGATGCGCTATATATTTAATCGTTAATTTGTACGAAATTATATTTCATGCGATCAAAAAATATGAGAGATGAAAATGGATATTAGTGTCGGTCAAATCATAGAAAAACCGTACCCATTTACCTTCTTTGAGGATGAGTTTTCCAGCGGCTGGAATCCGGGGTGTAAGAAGTTTGAGCAGGAAGGCCCCGAGGTGTTCGAAGGCCACTGCCTGACCGATATTAGCTTTTCGTGTGATCGGGAAGGCTTGATTGTTCTTGAGGTTCTATCGGTAGCCAGAATGCCGGGTCGGTATATGGATAGAGTCATCTACTCCAAGAGATATGTTAATCCTGACGGAGGTGAAGATTACAAAAAGCAGGTTTGCGTCGCCACTATCAAAAAGTTTGAAAGCTGGATTGGATCTCCTCGAAGCCCAATACCGATTGACTACGAGGTGCTAGACGATGAAGCCGCTTAACTGCGGCTTTCTGGGTGCCGAAACTAAGTAATCTTTAACTCTGACTGAGGATAGGGAAATGCAACCGCAGGGGTAACGCCCCTAGAGTTGATCGGAGCAAGCGACATCAAATGTCGTGAACTACAAGTTACTCCCCCAGCCTCTTTGTTGAGGCTTTTTGGGTGAAAGCAGTAGCCACGTTAATAGGGAAGACCATGAGTAACGTAGAAGAGATTGTTGAGCGTATTGAGCAAGCTGATATTGAAGAGATTCTTGAGTTTGACTTTGAGCCCTGCTTTAGGTTGATGCGGGAAATGGAGGCCGCAATGACTAATTTTGTAGAACGGGTGGAAAGGGGTGAAGTCAGGAGCACGACCACATACAGACAGTTCAAATCAATACTGGGTCCTTAGCGTCGAATCTTCCGATACCAACACCCTCTTCTTTAACCCCTTTATTGGGGCTTTCTGGGTAACAGAATATGAGCAACATGCTCCATTTTTAGTAAACGACGGTAATGAGAAAATAGGTGTTGTCATGATCCAGGTAGCAATAGACCAAGAAGACGCGATCGAACTTCCGAT
>Ga0105356_10004336_pt1 | contig 13699 bp, 11 predicted proteins | sample GOMGulsemesocosm_3_FD_83502 | JGI IMG/M metagenome (GOLD analysis project Ga0105356, IMG submission 83502) | Methane-oxidizing microbial communities from mesocosms in the Gulf of Mexico - GOM9D Gulf of Mexico | ecosystem: Environmental > Aquatic > Marine > Cold seeps | place: Gulf of Mexico...
TCAAATCCATCGTCATTCCCGCAGTCTTTTAAGCGGGAATCGGCTGAGTGAATCTCGTACGTTAAATTGGGAGTACGCTTTGGGAGATCCTCGATAAAAACAACTCGAGGATGACGGCTGTTTCCTGCTGTTATTCTTATGGATTGCTCCGAGAACGATTGGAGCTGAAGCTTTTAAAGCGAAAAGTATATTCCCGAAATGTGACTGTTATTCTTATTGGATTGCTCCGAGAACCGAAGACTTTTATTTTCTTAAAGCGAAAAGTATATTCCCGAAATGTGACTGTTATTCTTATGGATTGCTCCGAGAACCGAAGACTTTGATTTTCTTAAAGCGAAAAGTATATTCCCAAGATGGGACTGTTATTCTTATTGATTGCTCCGAGAACCGAAGACTTTTATTTTCTTAAAGCGAAAAGTATATTCCCAAGATGCCGCTGTTATTCATTTGGTCCTCGAACCATAAGGTTCAAGGCGGGAGACAATTATCACCGTAGGCTTCCCGGTACATGCCGGGCTTGCGCAAAAGCAAAGGAATTGACCCCCTGGGTGTGTATATTGGCTCGGGAACTCAGAACACTGACGAACACCCCAGGAATTAAATTTAGTATATGAGAAATAATTGCATTTGTTAATGGTGTTTTGCCTTTTAATTACTCACTCGTGTGCTTTTAGAGTCTAACTGCCGAATATATCGACAAAAAATAATTAATAATTTTTATGCTTAAAGCACACCTGCTAGAATATCAATAATACCCTCATTACATGTGTGAAAAATATGACCAAGATAACCTGGAAACAATTAAATAGTAGTTTGACAATGGCAGAATTGGGCGCTGGCGCGAGCGAAGTCCATGGCGTGATTTGCGGTTTAATTTGTGGCGGCGTTAATCTTGAAAATGGCAGCTGGTATGGCGCATTTAACGATCTCATGAACAATGGTATCGCCCAGCCCATTGACTTGAAGAAACAGCTGCAAGCACTGTTCGACAGCAGTGTTAACGAGTTTGTGAGCGGTGATTATCAAGTGAAATTATTACTAGCGGACGATGATGCCCCACTCAGTGAGCAGGCAAAGTCTTTAACACAATGGAGCGAAAGCTTTATGGCGGGCTTTGCCATCGGTAACGAATCAGGGCAAAAACTCAACCAAGAAATCAAAGAAGCGCTAAGTGATTTAAGTAATATTAGCCAACTTGATTGTGATATTGATGAAGGCGAAGAGGCGGCTCGTTTCCTCGAAGACATTAGCGAATATGTACGCATGACCGCGATGCTGTGTTATAGCGAACTCGGCTTTAAACCCGCAACCGCTAATAACGATAAGAAGATTCACTAATGTTAAATGAAACGTTCTTTAGTGGGCGGCGCAAGGCGTTATTCGAACGTCTGGAAGATAACAGTGCGGCGATTATTTTTGCGGCAACAGAACAAACACGCAGTAGTGACACCGAATATCACTTTAGGCAAGATAGCTATTTTCATTATCTCACGGGTTTCAATGAACCCGAGGCTACGCTACTGCTAATTAAGCGCGATGGCGCGGCGCAGACGATATTGTTTAATCGTGATAAAGATCCTGTCATGGAAATCTGGCATGGGCGCCGCTTAGGGCAAGAGCAAGCGCTGAAGCGTTTTGAGATTGATCAGGCGTTATCAAATACCACGCTTGCCCAAGAGTTACCTGTGCTTATTAACGGTTGTCACCGTTTGTATAGTTTAATCGGTGCAAGCGCAGTAAACGATAAAATCGTTGCTAATGCTCTGATGGCTCTACGTCAGGGCACGCGAAAAAATTTAAAAGCCATTAGCACGCAACATGATTTACATCTTATTCTCGATGACATGCGGCTATTTAAGCAAGACGCCGAAGTTGAAGTGATGCGCCACGCGGCTAAAATTAGTTGTGATGCTCACACTAGAGCAATGGTGGCGAGCAAGGCAGGGATGTTTGAATATCAACTCGAGGCTGAAATTATGCACGAGTTTGCTTCTCGCGGCGCGCGCTTTGCGGCCTATAACACCATCGTCGGTGGTGGCGATAACGCCTGTATCTTGCATTATACCGAGAATGAATCGCCGCTTGTTGATGGTGACTTGGTGCTTATCGATGCGGGTTGTGAGCTTAATGGTTATGCCGCTGATATCACGCGCACTTTTCCGGTTAATGGGGTGTTTAGTCCTGAGCAAAAAGCCATTTACAATTTAGTGCTAAAGGCACAGCTGGCGGCGATAAAGTTAATCAAACCCAGTGGCACGATCAAAGAAGCTAACGATAAAGTTGTTACAATCATCATCCAAGGGCTACTAGAGCTTGGAGTGATCGACGGCGAGCTCGACCAATTAATTGAAGCAGGCGCGCACAAAGCTTTCTACATGCATGGTCTAAGTCATTGGCTCGGACTCGATGTACATGATGTGGGCGATTATCAAAGCAGCGAACGTACTCGTGTACTCGAGCCTGGCATGACCTTGACTATCGAACCGGGGATCTACATTAGCCCCGACAGTGATGTTGATGAAAAATGGCGTGGTATCGGGGTGCGTATCGAAGATGACTTGCTTGTTACTGTCGATGGTAATGAAGTCTTAACCGGTGATGTGGTTAAGACGGTGGACGACATCGAAGCGTTAATGGCGAATCAATAGGTGAAGTGATAGTGAAACAGCAGTTTGATCTAATTATCAATGGCGGCGGCATGGCCGGCGCTACTTTAGCTTGGGGGCTCAATTACATCTTGGGCACCGAAAAAGCACTTAAGATAGCGATTATTGAAGCGTCAATTGACGAACAAAATCATGCGGGATTCGATGCGCGGGTGATAGCGCTGTCTTATGGTTCGCGCCAGATATTAGAACAAATTGGCCTATGGCAAGACTATCAACGTATTGTAACACCCATCAACGATATCTCAGTGACCGATCGTGGTCACTGCGGTCAAACCACATTAACGCCGCAAGAGTACCAAGTGCCACATCTTGGCTATGTGGTTGAGTTGGCCGACAGCGGTAAATTGTTACTCGACAAACTTAGCCAAACCAGCGTGACGTGGTTTAGGCCCAATAACATAACGCAGTTGACCCAAACCATTGAGGGTATCGACATCACACTCGCTGGTGGTGAACAACTGTGTGCGCCATTAATAGTGGCCGCCGATGGTGGTTTTTCTACCGTGAGAACGCTGCTCAATCTGTCGAGCGAACAAACTAACTTCGAACAATCGGCGATTATCGCCAACATCTCCACCTCACAGCCGCATCAAGGTATTGCCTATGAACGCTTTAGTGAGCATGGCCCAATCGCGTTACTTCCTATGTCTCAAGGACGCAGCTCTTTGGTGTGGTCGATGCAAACATCAGACATCGAGTCGGTGATGGCGCTCGATAACGCTAAATTCTTAGCCACGCTGCAACAAGCCTTTGGTTATCGTCTGGGGACTTTCGAGAAAACCGGCAAGCGGGTCAGCTATCCGCTGATCCAAACGCTGACTTCAACGCTGACCCATCACCGCGTTGCCTTTATCGGCAATGCCGCCCAAGCGCTGCATCCCATTGCTGGGCAGGGCTTTAATTTAGGATTGCGTGATGTGGCGGCGCTTATTCATCAATTGTCCAACGCGGTGCGTGACGGTGACGATATCGGTAGTTTTAAATCCTTAAATCAATACCGCGAGTTACGAGAGCAAGATCGCAGTAACACCATCCTTGCCACCAGTGGCTTAGTGACTATTTTCTCAAATCAGCATTGGCCGTTAGTGGTGGGGCGTAATATTGGCCTGAGTCTAAGTAACTGCATTAGCGCGCTTAAAAAGCCGGTCGCTCACCAAATGCTTGGCTGGAATCACCGGCTGCCAACACTTAAACAACATCACAGCGCATCTTAAAGGGTTAAATTGTTATGAATATTCAGTCATTTGATGTCACCATTATCGGTGGCGGCATGGTCGGACTCGCCCTCGCTTGCGCCCTCAAAGATAGCGATCTAACGGTAGCCGTCATCGAAGGGAAGACCCCGAATCTTGAGCAACCTGTTGATCATGAAATTCGTGTTAGCGCGCTGTCTCAGGCGAGCAAGAATTTACTGACTCGCCTTGGTGCATGGCCGCACATTGCCGCCTCTCGTCATCAGCCATATCAGGCAATGCAGGTGTGGGACAAAGACAGCTTTGGTAAAATAGAATTTGATGCACAAAGTGTTAAATCTGCCAGCAGCGGTGAGCAAAGCCTCGGCGCCATTGTTGAGAACAGCATTATTCAAGCAGCATTATGGCAATGCGCCAGCGCGGCAAGCAATATCACCATTTTTCATCCGTTTCATTGCCAAAGCGTCGCGATGGGCGAACGCGAGAGTTGGATTACTCTAGTCGGCGCGAGTGATGATAATAAATCGGTCACTCAATCACTAACCTCCAAGCTGGTGGTTGGTGCCGATGGTGCCAATTCTTGGCTGCGCAATCAAGCCAACATTCCACTAACTAGCTGGGATTATGGACATCATGCGCTAGTTGCAACGATAGAAACCGACTTAGACCATGACAATACGGCAAGACAAGTGTTTCTACCTGAGGGACCATTAGCCTTCTTGCCGCTGGACAATGGCGCAGGCGAAGCAAACCTTTGCTCTATCGTGTGGTCGCTGTCCCCTGAGCTAGCCAGTGAATTGTCGCAATGTGATGAGGTTGAATTTAATCGCCGTCTGACCACTGCTTTTGATAACCGTTTGGGCTATTGTCAGGTTAAATCGGCTCGTGGCGTGTTCCCACTAAAAATGCGCTACGCCCGCAGCTTCGCCAAGGAGCGTATTGCGCTTATCGGCGATGCCGCGCACACCATTCACCCGCTAGCAGGTCTAGGAGTAAATCTTGGTTTCTTGGATGCCGCTGCCTTGGCACAAAGCATTTTAGGTAATCATGCTAAAGGTAAAGACATCGGCGAGTTGGCGAACTTGCGCAGCTTCGAGCGCTGGCGCAAGAGTGAGGCGATGCAGATGATTGCCGCGATGGAAGGCTTTAAGCAGTTATTCTCCGGCGCTCACCCACTCAAAAAACTAGTGCGCGATATCGGGCTGGTGGCGGTAAATAATGTCAAACCGGTCAAAGAAGTATTTATCCGCCATGCGATGGGGCTGACCGATGATCTGCCTGATTTAGCCAAGCCGATTATTGGTGAATAATCAAAAGCGCCCTATTACTAAAATAGGGCGTTTTGCTATTTAGCGACGCCGCATCCATTTTCTTCACTGACGCCATTTTGATGGTTCTCATCAACATAAAACCTGTGGAAAAACTTTGTACGCTCACCATTGGCTAACGGACAACTTCCAAGATTTGACCAAACCGATGGTTGGAGAATATAAGCGATCACCGGTTGTGATAGCATTGTTCTAAGGGCTATTTGATGGAGGCGTGAAGCAACGTCGTATCACACCCATCTTGCTGACTGATGCCCTGCTCCTCGATAAACTTGGTCATTTCTTGAGTGGCAACATCTTCGTGCCATAATATAGTATCTTTTAGCTCTAATGATCTGCTCAGACTACATGCTGCCTCATAAGTCAAAAGCCTTTCAAGTTCTTGAGGGGCGTTTTTAAATATATTTAAATAGGTTGCCGCATTATGAGCTGACTCAAGTGTGCCTACTTGATAATAAGAGGTTGCCACTTTAACTGCAAATAGACCCATACACAGCATCCCGATAAAAAAGCTAAGTAAGGCAATGGTTATTTTATTCATATTGTTGATGCCTTTCATCGTGTTTGAGTGTGAATACAGAGTACTTGAGAAACCCAGTTGCTGCCAGATGATTTTGTCCAGTATGTTTTGCAACTTTGGTGAATTGTAATACCAAACACATCCTTATCGCCTGAATATCGACCTCTGTCATTGCCGCCTCCTGTAATACTGCCACTATTGGGTGGGGTTTGATATATTGGTTGTTTATTCTTGTCTAGTGCTGTTGCGGCTAACATTTTAAATCCTATGGAACTTAAGCTCCCTCCCGCATACGCAAAGTTAACCGACGATCCATCAATAAATAATACAGCTACTTCGATAGGCTGTTTCATGACAAGCGCCATAAAAGATGGTTTTACTTGATGGAGTATATTTGGCATATATTGAATTTTTATTAATTGTGCAATCTCTATTTGCTTAGCAGCGGCATGAGTTCCATCAAATAATTGGCGTACAGTCGTCGCAATATTGGCTGGTGGTATAAAAGGGTCACTTAAAGGGCTAGACGGACTGGCATAATTTTTCCCATTGGGGGAAAGGTGTCTTGGCACGTAATTCCATCGTTGAGCATTCCCCTGTATATTATTTGTAAGGGTCATATATTGCTCTAGCCCTTCTGTAAAATCAGTGGGAACGGGAATTTCCCATACGTCATCCCACGTAAATCCTGGTTCAGTTTCAACAAAACGCCTATAAGCACGAGCCAATCCTGTGGTTAAGTTTACTACAACTACTTTTCCTCTAGTGGTGGTGGCGCTATATACCATTGACTCCATTTGACTAAGCAAGCAATTATTACAAATAACAATCTCATATCCGAGTTTTTTAATAGTAGGATCTGCTGCTTTGGCATTAAAGTTTACAAACAACAAACAACAAACAACAAACAACAATATTTCATGACGATACTTCCTTCCTTTGATTAGCTAACGAAAAAGTAAGGATAGTAATAAAACTTCAATATGCAAACTAGTCGTAAAACTTTGGTTTCTTAGGTGCCGCTCTAAAAGTATTCATCCGCCATGCGATGGGACTGACCGATGATCTGCCTGACTTAGCCAAACCGATAGTAGAAAAATAAAATATTTCAAATTTGCGACCCTAGCGATCGCCAGTTATAACTAAAATGCCATTTTCACCGTGACCCCGATATTATCTTTTAAGCCATCGTCGCCAAGATAGTGGGTGGCTTGAAGGCCAATCGCTACGCTTTCAAAGTTCTTGGTAATTTCGCCGCGTACAAACACGCCGCCGTCGACATCGATGTCTTCGCTATGGCAATCGTCACAAAAGCTGATGCTGCGCTCAGAAGAGCCGACTACGCTGAAGCCGCCCTGAGTGGAGAGGATAATGTCGCTTTGTTCGCCGAAACGCCATAATTTACCGAAGGCTGCCGAGCCAATAATCGCCACAGCGTCAGAAGACTCGGTAGAATAGTCGCCATGATTATACCCGTGACCATTGGAAATGCTTGTTTCAGAGCTTGGGTAGGAGACGAGTACAAGGCATGATTGGTAATTAATGGTCATTCCCTGATTATGAATCATAACGCCGTAATCGTTTTCTCCCCAATCTCCCGTAGGGCAAGGCGATAAGCGACCAAATGCGTCGTTATAATATATTTATTTAGAATGACTAAACGACACATATTATGCCTAGCATTTGGCACGCTTCTCGACTTGCTGAAATCATGCATTATCATTGGTCACGGGTATAGACCAACCATCGCCTTCAACTCGCTGCTTAAAGTTCTGCTTATCTGAATAAGATAGAAATTCAAGCGACAAGGTGGTGAGCCAATCGCTTTGGATGTAATTAGCATCGATACTCAGTGCCCAAGCCGAATTAGACACTCCTTCTTGCGCAGCTACGGTGTTATCGAGTGTAAATTGTGAAATTTTACCGCCAAATAACCATTGTCCGGCGGGGGCAGATACATTATTTGCAGCCATCGTGCTGCTGCTAAATAATCCAAGCAGGGCGATAGTCATGATGTTTAATTTCATAAGTTGAATCCTAATTGTAAAGTGATTGTGAATTATTATAGTGGCAATGCATTGTAAAATCGGCATTTTAAAATTTATTTAATGATAAATGCCTGCCATGAATAACCGCTTAATAGTGCTGTCGCTCCATTTCCCCAGATCGGAACAAAAGTTTCCTGATCAAACTAAATGTGAAAAATTGGAAATATTTTTTGTAACAGACATCACAAAAAAGCTATAATCAGCCATCAAAAAAGTCACATCTAGATTATTATGAGTAAATAATAATCTATATCTTAATATTTATTAAAGGCTGAGGACTGCAAATGGCTGAACAAACAGTATTATTCGCAAAGCACATCGATGCTGGCGCAAAAATGGTCGATTTCTACGGTTGGGAAATGCCAATCAATTACGGCTCTCAAATTGAAGAGCATCATGTGGTACGACAAGACGCTGGCATGTTTGATGTTTCTCACATGACCGTGGTAGATATTAAAGGCGGCGAAGCCAAGGCATTCTTGCAAAAGCTACTAGCAAACGATGTTGCTAAACTTACCGTTTCTGGTAAAGCAATGTACGGCGGCATGCTTAATGAAAATGGCTGCGTGATTGACGATTTAATTACTTACTTCATCAGCGAAGAGTATTACCGTTTGGTCGTTAACTCAGCAACACGCGTGAAAGATATGGCGTGGATCAACCAACAAGCTGCGGCCTTTGAAGTGGCGGTCACTGAGCTACCTGAGCTGTCGATGATTGCAGTACAAGGCCCTAACGCCAAAGAAAAAGCGGCGAAAGTATTTACCGATGCACAAAATGCTGCGCTAGAAGGTGCTAAACCTTTCTTCTCAGTAGACGTCGATGGTCTATTCATTGCAACAACGGGTTACACCGGCGAAGACGGTTACGAAATTATCGTCCCGCAAGAGCAGTGTGTTGAGCTGTGGGAAAAATTACTTGAGGCTGATGTTCGCCCTTGTGGTTTAGGCGCGCGTGATACGCTTCGTTTAGAAGCTGGCATGAACCTGTACGGCCAAGATATGGATGAAGAAGTTTCTCCATTAGCGGCTAACATGGCGTGGACTATCGCATGGGAACCTAGCGAGCGTGATTTTATCGGTCGCAGTGCATTGCTTGAGCAAAAAGCGTCAGGCGCACTTCACAAGCAAGTTGGCTTGGTGATGGAAGCGAAAGGCGTATTACGCCATGGGCAACGCGTATTGTTTACCGATGATCAAGGTGTAGAACAGGAGGGTGTCATCACTTCAGGAACCTTCTCACCGACCTTAGGTCACAGTGTCGCGATGGCACGTGTTCCTCGCTCTATTGGCGAAATAGCGCAAGTTGAAATGCGTAAGAAATTGATTGAAGTCAAGGTTGTTAAATCTGGATTTGTACGTAACGGCAAAAAGACTTTCTAATCTAATCAAACATAAATTATAATAGCGGCGAGGAACTCTCCGCTTAAACTAAAAATAAAGGATACAATCATGAGCAATATCCCAGCTGAATTAAAATACGCAACGTCACACGAGTGGATCCGTGACGAAGGTAATGGCGTTTACACTGTTGGTATTACTGAGCACGCTCAAGGCCTGCTAGGTGACATGGTATTTGTTGATTTACCGGATGTTGGTGACACACTTGATGCTGGTGAAGATGTAGCAGTTTGTGAGTCGGTTAAAGCCGCTTCAGATATCTACTCGCCAATCACTGGTGAAATTGTTGAAATTAATGAAGAGTTAGAAGATAGCCCTGAGCTAGTTAACTCCGATGCATTCAACGATGGTTGGTTATTCAAGATTAAAGCAGACGATGCGTCTGACCTTGCTAACTTACTAGATGCAGAAGGTTACGCTGCATCAATTGAAGAAGATTAATCGCCGCTAATCAACCAAGCCCCTTAGTTCATAGCTCAGGGGCTTTGTTCTTTCTAATCCCTTGCACTACGCCAAGGGGTTAATTTAGATTTAAACTTGAGAGAAGCCTTATGACTCGTTTACCTACGTTATCAGAATTAGAAAACAAACAAGAATTTATCGCGCGCCATATCGGTCCTGACGAACAACAACAGCAAGAAATGCTTAGCGTTGTCGGCGCATCGTCACTCGAAGACATGACCACCAAAATCGTCCCAGCATCTATCTTACTTAAAGACGGATTAAGCATTGGGCGTGGTCTGACCGAAGTCGAAGCATTGGCTAACCTCCGTAGTTTTGCTGATCAAAACCAAGTATTAAAATCATACATCGGTATGGGTTACAGCAACACGCACGTGCCAAACGTAATTTTACGTAACGTGTTAGAAAATCCAGGCTGGTACACGGCATACACGCCTTACCAACCAGAAATCGCTCAGGGTCGTTTAGAAGCTGTTCTTAACTTCCAACAGCTTACCCTCGATTTAACGGGGCTAGAGCTAGCTAGCTCCTCATTACTCGATGAAGCAACGGCTGGTGCCGAAGCGATGGGTCTGGCTAAGCGCGTCTCTAAAAACAAAAAATCAAACCTATTCTTCGTGAGTGATGGTGTTCACCCACAAGTCATTGATGTTGTTAAGACCCGCGCTGGTGGTTTTGGTTATGATGTTATCGTTGGCCCTGCTGCTGACGCCATCAACCATGACGTTTTCGGTGCGATGCTAAGCTACCCAGCTACAGACGGTAGCGTTGATAACATCGAGCAGTTGATTAGCGAACTAAAAGCGAAGAAGGCAGTTGTTGCTGTCTCAACCGACTTTATGTCATTAACGCTACTTAAATCACCTGGTGAACTCGGTGCTGATGTTGCTTTTGGTAACAGCCAACGCTTTGGTGTTCCAATGGGCTTTGGTGGTCCTCACGCGGCATTCTTTGCCACGCTTGATAAGCATAAACGTTCAGTTCCTGGTCGTATCATCGGTGTATCAAAAGATACGCGCGGTAAGCCGGCACTACGCATGGCTATGCAAACTCGTGAGCAACATATTCGCCGCGAAAAGGCCAACTCAAATATCTGTACCGCACAGGTATTACTGGCCAACATGGCTTCGTTCTACGCGGTTTATCACGGTCCGAAAGGCCTGAAAAACATCGCAAGTCGCATTAACCGTCTAACCACTATCTTAGCTAACGGCCTACAAAGCAAAGGCGCAGAGCTGGCTAATGACACTTGGTTTGACACTATCACGTTAAATGTTGGCGAAGACAAAGATGCCATCTTAGCTGCTGGTGTTGCTGCTGGGGTTAACTTCCGCCGCGACCGTACTGGTCAAATCGGTATCAGCCTTGACGAAACAACCACCCGCGATGACGTGGCAGCATTGTTCGACATTATCTTAGGTGCTGATCATGGTCTTGACGTTGCCGCGCTTGATAGCGAAGTGACTGGACAATCGTTTAGCGAAGAACTTGTTCGTACATCCCAGTATCTAGCTCACGAAGTATTTAACAAGTATCACAGCGAAACGGAAATGATGCGTTATATCCGCCGTTTAGAAGGTAAGGATTTAGCCCTTAATCATTCAATGATTTCATTAGGCTCTTGTACCATGAAGTTAAACGCGGTGGCAGAGATGCTTCCTGTTAGCTGGAATGAGTTTGCCAACATGCACCCATTCTGCCCACAAGACCAAGCCAAAGGCTATGTTGCAATGATCAACCAGTTCGCTGATTGGTTAGTAGACATTACTGGCTACGACGCGGTATGTATGCAGCCTAACTCTGGTGCTCAAGGTGAATACGCTGGCTTACTAGCGATTCAAAAGTACCACGAAAGCCGCGGCGAAGGGCATCGTAACATTTGTTTGATCCCTGCCTCTGCACACGGTACTAACCCTGCATCGGCACAAATGGTTGGCATGAAAGTGGTTGTTACTGCGTGTGATGACGAAGGTAACGTCGATATGGACGACCTACGTGCTAAAGCCGAAGAGTTATCGGATAGCCTAGCGTGTATCATGATCACTTACCCATCGACTCACGGCGTGTTTGAAGACACTATCGGCGAGATTTGTGAATTAATTCACGCTAATGGCGGTCAAGTATACCTAGATGGCGCGAACATGAATGCACAAGTTGGCGTGACGTCACCTGGTAGCATCGGCGCGGATGTATCACATCTTAACTTGCACAAAACCTTCGCTATTCCACACGGCGGCGGCGGCCCTGGCATGGGACCAATCGGTATCAAAGCTCACTTAGCCCCATTTGTGGCTAACCACAGCGTGATCGACCTAGAAGGTCCTGAAAGCGGCAACGGCGCAGTATCATCAGCACAATACGGCTCGGCTAGCATTCTACCAATCTCGTACATGTATATCGCCATGTTGGGTAACGACGGACTGCGTCAATCGACTCAAGTCGCTATCCTAAACGCGAACTACTTGAAAAATCGTCTAAGCGAACATTTCCCAATCTTGTTCTCTGGCCAAGGCGGTTACGTGGCTCACGAATGTATCGTTGATTTACGTCCACTAAAAGAAGCGTCTGGCGTGACTGAAATGGACGTTGCAAAGCGTCTTAACGATTACGGTTTCCATGCACCAACGATGTCATTCCCAGTGGCTGGCACGTTAATGATCGAGCCAACTGAATCTGAGTCTAAAGTTGAAATCGACCGTCTTGCTGATGCGCTTATCGCTATTCGCGGTGAAATCGCTAAAGTACAATCGGGCGAGTGGAACGACACAGATAACCCACTACACAACGCGCCACACACCATGGACGACATCATGGATCCTACTTGGAACCGTGCTTACAGTCGTGAAGTTGCCGTATTCCCAACACAAGAAGTGCGCAATAACAAATTCTGGCCAACCGTAAACCGCATCGATGATGTGTACGGTGACAGAAACTTACACTGTAGCTGTGTACCTATTGAAGAGTATACTTAGTTAGGTTTTTGTCGCTGGGTATTTAAATTTTAGACAATTGTATTAAAAAATAGACAAACTTCGGTTTGTCTATTTTTTTGATTTGAGTACAGTCGTTGGACGTGTCGGTTCGCTTTTAGGATGTTCTTAGCTTTACAAATCTATGGCAAGGCGTTGAACAAACAGTTTAAATTGCTATTTAATTCTTTAGGTTGGTCTTTGAAATAAAGTATTGCTGGAAGGCGATTTATTAATACCGCCCACTGATAAGTTGTCGATAATTAGTCGTAGACTCTAGATTGTTGGTATCTGGTTAACGCACAAACGTGAGATAAAACTTGCTTCGATTAGCGTTCAATCTCATAAGTTCATCGTATATTTCCTAATATACCTCCATCCTGTTTAATGTGACGATTGTTTCATCTATATACTCACTAATTTTACAATCATTACGCATACTTCTTATTGGTAATAAAGTACTGCCTAATATAAGCTGACATTAAAAGTTATTTAATATCAGTTAGATTTTGTGTCTTTCCGAAATTCGTACTTTTTAGGAAAGTAAAATACGTAGCTTTATGGGAATAAAAATGAGCAAAGTTCTAAAACAACAAAGCAATCCATTTTCTACTGGAGGCGGTGGTGTAAACTTTGAAACTAGAGTTCAAGCCGCTTTTGCTCTTTCATTATTAACAAAGTCTTGTGTGCCTTGTCTATCACAAAATATGAAAGGCAAAGAAGTGAAGTTTCAGAACAAATATGATGGTGTAAATACTGATGACTTTGTTCTAATTGCAGCAGATAAAAATAATAACGAAAGTAAACTTTATGCACAAATCAAACATGAAATAACTATAAGTGAATCCATTGACTCGATGTTCGCGGAAGTAATTAACAGTGCATGGAAAGATTTTAATAGCCCTGATTTTAGTATTGAAAATGATTCGATAGCACTGATTACAGGAGTGTTACCTAAGATAGATGTTAATCATACCCTTCCAATACTGGAGTGGGCTAAATATTCATCAAATTCTGCTGACTTTATTAAAAAATCAAAAACTAAAGGCTTTACTAGTGAAGCAAAGGTTAAAAGGTTAAATATATTCAGGACGCAATTAACGAATGCGA
>Ga0105356_10004337_pt1 | contig 13698 bp, 10 predicted proteins | sample GOMGulsemesocosm_3_FD_83502 | JGI IMG/M metagenome (GOLD analysis project Ga0105356, IMG submission 83502) | Methane-oxidizing microbial communities from mesocosms in the Gulf of Mexico - GOM9D Gulf of Mexico | ecosystem: Environmental > Aquatic > Marine > Cold seeps | place: Gulf of Mexico...
CCCCCTGTGTCAGACTACTTGTCGCCTCTAATTTCCATTAGAGGTAATAAAAATGAATGTAAAATTCACAGAAGCATATAAAATACAGGCTGTACAAAAAGCCCTTACTCGCTCAGGTGACTGCAACTTAAAAGATGTTGCAGATTCACTTGGTGTAGGTCTTTCAAGCTTAAGTAAATGGATCCGCCAAGCCAAAAATCATGAATTTGAAATGGCTTCTGAAATTGAAGTGAAAATGATGTCAAATGAAAAACGTCCACAAGATTGGACGCGAGAGGAACGACTTAATATTGTGATTAAATGCGCTGCTCTGGATGAACCAGCTGTCAATGCACTGTGCCGTGAACACGGGATTTACTCACACCATATTGAGCAATGGAAAACTGATTTTGTAAGCGGTAAATCGTCATCACCCGTGGTAACAAAACCGAGCGACATGAAACATTTAAAAGCAGAAAACAAAGCTCTCAAAAAAGAACTAAATCGTAAAGATAGAGCGCTGGCCGAAACAGCTGCTTTATTAGTTCTCCAAAAAAAAGTAAACGCGATTTGGGGGGACGACGAGGACAGTTAATCACCAACGATGAACGTAAAGATATTTTAGATCTACTGTCAGAAGCTCAGGCATCTGGCGCACGGCAAGCTAAAGCATGTGAAATAATCGGTATTAATGCTAAAACCGTACAACGATGGTGCCACGAAAATAACACGCGAGACAAACGACTGCATCCGTCTCATTCGCCGACTAACAAGTTAACAGACTTAGAGCGTCAGCGAATTATAAACACAGTAAACGAGGATGATTATGCACATTTGCCACCCAGTCAGATTGTCCCTATATTGGCAGATAAAGGGCTATATATAGGGTCTGAATCATCGTTTTATCGGGTGTTAAAAGCGCATAAACAATTAAAGCATCGGCAACGAAGCAAGCCCAACCGGAAGGTGATAAAACCGAAAGCATTGATTGCAATGGGTCCTAATCAGGTATTTACATGGGATATCACCTATTTGCCGACCACGATAAAGGGGCTATTTTTCTATCTTTATTTAGTCATGGATGTGTATAGTCGAAAGATTGTTGGCTGGCAGGTTCACGACAATGAATCAAGCGCATTAGCCGCAGATTTGATGACCGACATTTGTAAACGAGAAGGTATCAAGCCAGGCCAGGTTACGTTGCATTCGGATAACGGTAGCCCAATGAAAGGCGCAACTATGTTAGCAACATTGCAGGAGTTAGGCGTGATGCCGTCGCTGAGCAGGCCATCAGTGAGTAATGATAATCCTTATTCAGAATCATTGTTTAGAACATTAAAATATCGTTCAGAATATCCTGAAAAAGCCTTTGGAAATATATCCGCATCACGGAATTGGGTTAGTGATTTTGTTTGTTGGTATAACAATGAACACCGACATAGTGGAATGCGACTTGTGACACCAGCACAGCGCCATGCAGGAGAAGATATAGCTATTTTAGCTAAGCGAACTCAGGTTTATTTAGCGGCAAAAGCTCAACATCCAGAGCGATGGAGTGGCGATATAAAAAAATTAGAACCAGTGGGTGAGGTTCACCTGAATCCTGGAAAAGATAAGATTAAAACGGGGCATATTAAAGCGGCATAAAATTTAACTAATAGGCGACAAGTAGCTTGAAAACCACCGTACAGGAAGTAACTTAATATGATAATGAATAGTTGTTTTTGTGTATCTAGGGTATTCATTCAATGAAGCGATTTGCCTTATTGTTGGTATTGGCTATTAGCTTCTCATGTTATGCCATATCACCATTACAAAATAAATCAAATCATGTTGGTGTTGTCGTCATTGATTGGACTCATGCTGAAACGTTACTTGCTCTTGGTATTGAACCCTTAGGGATCGCACAGAAACAAGACTACGCGGCATGGGTAAAAGAGCCAAAAATCCCTGATCATGTAGTCGATCTTGGTTTGCGAACTCAACCTAACCTCGAAATTATCCGCGAATTGTCTCCTAATAAAATTTTTATTTCTCCTATGTTCAGTGCGTTATCGCCACAGTTAGCCAAGATAGCAAAGGTTAAAGAGATTGGGTTATATGCTCAAGGTGAGGTTAACTTGTTGGCGATGGAGAGTATGACGCGTGTTTTGGCGTCGGAAGTGGGTGTCGAAGCGAGCGCAGAGCAATTAATCAAGCAAACTCGAAATTATATCAATACATTGAAGCAGAAAGTGCCCGCTAATTATCCGCCCGTTGTGATTGTTCAATTTATGGATGCTAATCACTTACGCGTTTTTGGTAAGAATAGTTTATATAAGGCCGCGATTAATGCACTCGGCGTTAAAAGTGCTTGGACTGGCGTGACTAACCAATGGGGGTTTTCCCTGATTGCTATTGATGAGTTGATTACGATAGAAGGGCAAGTAATAGTGGTTGAGCCGCTACCTGTTGGCACAAAACAAGCCTTAGTAGACAACCAACTGTGGCAATATATTCGTACTAAGTCAGCTAAACCAGTTTTAACGATACCTGCAATATGGAGCTTTGGTGCACTGCCTTCGCTAGCTCGGTTTGGCGCTCTGTTTGTTGACGCGATTTCCGGACAGCAACTTATTAATCAAGGACATCGATAAATGCAATTGAGTCCTCGTTTATTAATCATTCCTTTGTTGATCTGTTTTATTTTTTTGGTTTTTTTGCAACTGAATAGTGTTGGTTTTCTGTCTGATAATTTGCGTAGTCTGTGGGATTTAGACCCTCTCTCTAGCCGTAGTATTACTTTATATTTTAGCTGGTGGCCAAGATTAGTTACAACTTTGCTTGCTGGTGCAGGGTTAGCTATCGCGGGCGTTTTGATGCAACAAGTATTACGTAATCCATTAGCTTCACCTGCCACACTCGGTGTTGCGAGTGGCGCTAATCTGGCGCTATTAATGGCGACTTTATTTACACCTAATTTAATGCTTTGGTCTGCTTCAGCCGTGGCAACATTTGGCGGTGTCACGTCAATGTTGGTGGTTTTTACCTTAGCGTGGCGCAGTGCATTATCACCCTCTGTTGTTATCGTTGCAGGCCTGGTTATTAATTTATATTGTGGATCTTTTGCAACAGTATTGCTGTTGATGAACCAAGAAGAATTAAATGGATTAATGATTTGGGGAGCTGGCTCATTAGTGCAGAGTAGTTGGGATGATGCAATTTTCTTGGCGCCACGTCTTATTATTGCAACGAGTATTATGCTGTTTTTTGTGCGGCCATTAAGTTTATTAGAATTATCAGATAATAGTGCTACTAGCTTAGGTATTTCATTAGCGCGTATACGTATTATTACTTTAGCTGTTGCGGTGTTATTAACGGCGTGGGTCGTGAGCAGCGTGGGTATTATTGGTTTTATTGGCTTGGCTGCGCCCGCATTTGTACGTTTGTTGGGTGTGAAAGGGTTATTACAGCGAATTTTATTGTCTGCGCTGTTCGGGGCTTTATTACTGAGTTTGACTGATTTACTTATTCAACAGTTACCCAAAGTATTGGCGATGTTCATTCCAACTGGCGCTGCAACTGCTATATTAGGTGCCCCGCTATTATTATGGTTATTGCCTCGATTACCTCTCAAATCTCAAGCTGAAAATCAAGTGCTCACCAGAGCTAAATCGCCTAAAAATCAAGAACTATCGAGTAAGAAAGTAGTCATGTTAGTGGTGATGATATTGGCCTTTATTGGTATTTTTAGTTTGATTGGCAAGCAGTTACATGGCTGGACTTGGTTACCTGAAAGTGAGAACTGGGGATTGCTTGAATGGCGATTACCTCGCTTAATTGGTGCTGCTGCGGGTGGTTTAATGCTTGCTGTTGCAGGTACCGTGCTCCAGCGCTTAACTGGTAATCCGATGGCGAGCCCTGAAATTATGGGGGTGAGTTCTGGCGCGGCGTTAGGGTTAATTATTGCTATTTTTTCTGGTTTAGGTGCAACGTCATTTGGGCTTTATGCGGGAGGGACTGCGGGGGCAATGGCGACTATGGGGATTTTGATATTACTTAATCGTCGCAGTGGCTTTCAACCGGAACGTTTGTTATTAACTGGTGTGGCGATCACCGCTTTGATGGATGGGGTGCAAAGCTTCATCTTAGCAGGGGGGGACCCTCGAAGTTACCAATTACTTGCGTGGTTATCGGGGTCGACTTATTACGTTAATGCCGACTCCCTTGTTGGCATTTCAATATTCGCCGTTGTGTTAACAGTGATCGCTTTAAGTTGTAGCCGATGGCTTGATATTTTACCTTTGGGCAGCAACGAAGCGATGACTTTAGGTGTTAATGTACAGCGCGTACGCTTGCTGTTATTAGGCTTAGTCGCAGTACTTACTGTGGTGGCAACATTGGTGGTTGGGCCGTTAAGTTTCGTGGGATTAATGGCACCGCATATGGCAAGAATGGCTGGCTTTAACAGTGCCCGAGCCCATATTTTGACTGCGGGTATTTTTGGTATGCTATTAATGTTGTTAGCTGATTGGCTAGGGCGTCAATTGTTGTATCCGCAAGATATTCCCGCTGGTTTAATGGCATCTCTCATTGGTGGCTTGTATCTAATGTGGGGTCTACGTCGATTATGAAATTATTAATTATGCTGACTAAAGGCCAAGCATTACCGATTGTTTTCGCATTAGTATTATGCGGATGTAGCGCGCTATTGAGTATTAGCGTTATTGGTTTTATTCAATATAAATTAGCCTCCCCCGAAGGTCTATTGACGAGTTTATTATTTGAGTTTGCTATTTTACTCTCCGCACTTTTTATTATTACCATGCTAGCCCAAGTAACCCTGTATTATTTAGGTCATAGATTTGTGTTTGAAAAACGCTATGAATTGGTTTCTCGATTATTAAATACAGATATAGAACAGCTAGAAAAACTAGGTAGCGCCACCATTTTAGCAGGTTTAAATGTCGATGTTCGTAATGTCACTATTGCATTTGTACACTTACCTGAATTAATTTATGGATTGGCATTAGCGGTTCTGACCTTGGGTTATTTGTGGTTTTTGTCTCCGGCATTATTGATGGTCAGTATCGCTATGCTGTCTATCACTGGCATAATTGGCTATTGCTTGTGGTTAAAATAAACGGTTATATTCAAGTCGTACGACAATATGATGATGCGCTGTTTAGTGACTATCAAGCGATGCTCGATGGTCGCAAAGAGCTTGCTTTGAACCCACATCGCGCGGAGAAATTTTTCCGGAATGAGTTTGTTAAGCACGCAAAAGGTTATCAACAGCAAGTGACTATAGCTGATATCTATAATGGCTTTGCTGGTAACCTAGTTAACATTGCGATCTTGGCATTGATCGGGATTAATTATTACCTTGCGGCTGGACTCGGCTGGGCAAGTACTGAGTCTGCGGGCACATTTGCTCTGGCAATTTTATTCTTACGCTCTCCGTTGATGTCTGCCGTAGCCGCTATACCTGCATTACTTAGCGCCAATGTTTCAATGCATAAATTATCGCAACTTAATCTTCATCCCATGCCTTCTGTTTCACCCCCTCATCAGCCAGAGCAAGTATTTCAAAAACTGCAACTGCAACAGGTTACATTTAGCCATTGCGCTGATGGTCATGATCCTGAGTTTGTTGTCGGGCCGTTAAATTTAACCGTCGAACGAGGCCAAATGATCTTTGTTATCGGAGGCAATGGCAGTGGAAAATCAACCTTTGCCCACTTGCTGACCGGTTTATATCAGCCGCATCAAGGGCAGATATTATTGAACGGGGAAGATGTTACTGCGGCGAACAAAAAAAATTACGGGTTATTGTTTTCAGCCGTGTTTACAGACTTCCACTTATTTCATCAGTTGCTCGATGGCCAAGGCGAGCTTATTGATCCACAGACAGTGGATTATTGGCTGAATGTGTTTGCGTTGCAAGATAAGGTGAGTCATCACGATGGGCGTTTGAGTCGAGTGAGTTATTCGCAAGGACAGCGTAAACGTTTGGCATTGCTAATGGCAATAATGGAACAGCGCGATTGTTTGTTGCTTGATGAATGGGCTGCTGATCAAGATCCTCATTTTCGGTCTGTTTTTTATCACGACATTCTGCCCTTACTTAAAAACCGCGGTAAAACTATCATCGCAATTACACATGATGATAAATATTTTGGTATTGCAGATCGTATTATTCGAATGGATGAAGGCCAGTTAACTGAGTTGGATAACCGTAATTTAAGCGTCATTAAAGCCGAGGCATAGCGCGTTATGTTTCAGTGTTTATTTAAAGAGCGCAAGATAGTAACCATTAATTTATAGTCATATATTGGAGTCTTTATAATGTTGGAAAAGCAGGGAACGGCAACACTGGTTAGGCGTGGGTTCGTTAAAAACACCTTATCTGTCGCGGTGATGATGGGGATGATGGTTAATTCTTCACTGGCAAATACAGAGAGTAATGATGAGGAACATATGGTGGTTACTGCAGAGTTTAGTAATCCCATCGGACCTGATTTGGGTTATGTTGGCGAAAATAGCATGACCGCCACAAAAACAGATTTACCATTAAGTAAAACCCCCAGAGCGGTATCTGTTGTTACACGGGAGCAAATGGATGATCGGGCATCCGTGAGTGTGGCGGATGCACTGCAATACACACCAAGTATTCAAGCTAATTTCTACGGGGACGATAACAAACAAGACTGGTTTGTTATTCGTGGATTTAAGCAAGCCAATGCAGGATTATATCAAGATGGCACTCGTTTAGATTCTGCTGGTTTTTATAGTTATCAAGCAGATCCGTTTGGTCTAGAACGGGTCGAGATTTTACGTGGTCCCGCGTCGGTATTATACGGGCAAAACCCGCCTGGAGGTGTGATTAATGTCATTAGTAAACGTCCACAGCATGGCGATAGTTTTGGATTTGCTGCAGTTGAATATGGCACGCATGATCGTAAGCAGTTTAGCCTCGATGTTGGTACTGATATCAGTGACGATGTGGCTCTGCGTTTAGTGACGCTACAGCGTACTAATGGTACCGAAGTGAGTGGCGTTGATGCCGAGAGACTATATGTAGCGCCTTCGCTGAGTATTAATTTTGGTGAAAATTCGAACTTGACTGTTTTAGCTAGTTATCAAAAAGACGATTCTGACCCATATTTACAGTTTCTCCCTGTCGAAGGCACTTTAACGGCGAATACGAATGGTCAAATCGGTGATGATGTTGCTGTCGGGAATCCTAGTTTTGAAAATTTTGAACGTACCCAAACTGCGCTGGGTTATGAGTTAACTCATCAAATTAATGACGATTTATATTTTTCTCAATCAGTACGTTATAGCGAGCTTGATATCGATTTAACCCAGATGTATAGCGCGGGTTATGCCATGGATTCTGGTTTAGATACCAAAAGAACGACCATTGTACGCGGATTAAGCCGAGACGAAGGGACGGCAAAGAGTTATTCTGCGGATAACCGAATGGTGTATAAATTTGTGACCGGCGGTATCGAGCATACCTTACTTGCAGGGCTAGATTATCGCTTGTTAGATATTAAAGGTCAAAGTTTTGCTGACAGTAGTCAGGTTATTACAGCAGACGGTAATAAGATCATAAATTCGCCATTCGGTTTTATTCCTGATCCGCGTTTTGATATTTATAACCCGAGTTATACCAATAATGTGGCGCTGATTGACTTATCGACTGGCAAGCTAGTGACGGATGCCGATCGTGAAACAAAGACACGCGAAAGACATCAACTCGGTGGTTACTTACAAGAACAGTTATTGATTGATGACAGTATCATTATTACATTAGGTGGCCGCTTTGATGACACCAAATCAACTTATGAAAATAAGACGACAGGGCTAAAGCAAGAAGTTAAAAATCAAGAATGGACGACAAGTGCAGGAACGGCATACATTTTTAAAAATGGCTTAACACCCTATGTTAATTATGCTGAATATTTTCAACCGATATTAAAACTTGATCAAAATGGTCGTTCAGCAAAACCAGAACAGGGCGCTCAATATGAAATTGGCTTGAAATATTTACCGCAGTCATTTGAAGGTTCATTTAATGTTGCCGCCTTTCGAATCAACAAGGAAAATATGGCAAGTACAGACGCCGCAGGTAAGTTGGTACAAATTGGTGAAGTTGAAAATACAGGTATTGAGTTTGAATCTGTTGCTAACCTAACATCTAAACTGAGTTTAGTTGCGAATGCGACCTTTATGAAGTCCGAAGTTAAACGTGATACCAATACCGAAAAAATTGGAAAGCGCCCTGCACAAATAGCCGATACACTTGGGTCGGTATGGGCTAACTATCGTTTTCTTGGAAATAATTTATCTGGCTTAGCTATCGGTATTGGCGGAAGATACGTTGGTGAAACTTACGCTGACGATACCGAAAAAACTAAGGTACCAGAGTATACTTTAATGGATGCAACGGTTAGTTACACTATCTCGAATATTAAAATTCAAGTTGCAGCTAAAAATATCGCAGATAAAAAGTATGTATCTACGTGTTCTGCTGGTAACTGTTTTTATGGCGACCGTCGAAATGTCATCGCTAGTTTAAGCTATGCGTGGTAATTAATCACATTTAGAAAAAGACGCTAACAAGTTCAGTTAATGAATCTGTTAGCGTCTTTTTTATTTCAGAAATTATTATCTATATAAAAGTAAAAAATAAGGGGTCACTTAACTAAAGCTTGGTAACATTTCTGCTGCGACAAGTTTGTTGTGGGCTGCTTCCAAGATGAGCTGATTGGCATTGGCAATATCGGGTGCGAAGTAGCGATCTTTATCGTAAAAATCGACTCGTTCACGCAGTTCGGCTTTTGCCTGTTCAATTAATGGCGCTGATTGCAGCGGCGCTCTAAAATCTAAGCCTTGCGCTGCCGCTAGCAACTCAACGGCTAGGATTCCACGGGTATTTTCAGCCATGTCTTTGAGGCGGCGACCAGCAAAGGTAGCCATAGATACGTGGTCTTCTTGGTTTGCCGAAGTCGGTAAACTGTCTACTGAGGCTGGGTGTGCTAGTGATTTGTTTTCACTCGCTAGCGCCGCAGAAGTTACTTGGGCGATCATGAAGCCCGAGTTTACGCCGCCATTATTAACTAAGAAGGGCGGTAATTTACTTAAGCTGTTATCGATTAATAGCGCCATACGACGTTCTGATAAGCTGCCAATTTCGGTGATCGCTAAAGCTAAGTTATCACTGGCCATGGCAATCGGCTCTGCGTGGAAATTACCTGCAGAAATAATGTCGCCATCATCAGCAAATACTAATGGATTATCAGAAACAGAGTTTGCCTCAATCTCAAATATATCAGCGGAATTGCGGATCTGTTGTAAACAGGCGCCCATCACTTGTGGCTGACAGCGCAGTGAATAAGGGTCTTGAACTTTTTCACAAGCAGTATGTGAATTACCAATTGCACTTTGCGTATCCAACATATGTCGATACATGCTGGCTGAATCGATTTGACCGCGATGACCACGTACTTCATGTACTCTTGGATCAAACGGTCGGCGACTGCCGAGCGCGGCTTCCACTGTCATTGCGCCACATAAGGTAGCGGATGCAAACAGATCTTCAGCCGCGAATAAACCTTCCAAACCGAACGCAGTTGATGCTTGCGTGCCGTTTAGTAGCGCTAAACCTTCTTTCGGTGCGAGGGTTATCTTTTCCATGCCTGCAATTTTTAATGCAGCTTCACCAGATATCACTTCACCTTGATAACGCGCTTCACCTTCACCCAGCAATACCGTGCTCATGTGTGCAAGAGGCGCTAGATCGCCGGATGCGCCGACAGAACCTTTTTTCGGTACGCACGGATAAACTTCGGCATTGACCAATTGCATTAGCGCCTCGATAACCGATAAACGAATACCGGAATAACCACGCGCTAGGCTGTTAATTTTAAGTACTATCATCATGCGCACGGTTTCGTCATTCATGAATTCACCGATACCTGCAGCATGAGATAGCACGATACTGCGTTGCAGCGTTTCTAGATCTTCAGGGGCAATGCGGGTATTTGCCAGTAAACCAAAACCAGTATTAATGCCGTACGCGACACGGTCTTCAGCGATGACGTTATTGACGATCTGGGTGCTGGCATGAATACCATCATGGCAGCTTGGATCAAGCGATACTTGTACCGGCGAACGGCTAATTTGGCGCAGTTGTGCCAGCGTAAGTAAACCCGGCTTAATAGTTAATTGGTACATGTTTTTTCTCCAAGATTAGTTATGCCAATTACTTAAGCATCGGTAGGTCTAAGTTTTGTTGTTTAGCGCAGGTTTTAGCAAGGTCATAACCCGCATCTGCATGACGCATTACACCGGTTGCTGGATCGTTATGTAATACCCGGCCGACACGTTGATGCGCATCATCTGTGCCATCACAAAGCACAACCATGCCAGAGTGCTGCGAAAATCCCATGCCAACGCCGCCGCCATGATGCAGCGATACCCAAGTTGCACCGCTGGCTGTATTTAACAAGGCGTTAAGTAGTGGCCAATCTGATACGGCATCAGAACCGTCCATCATGCCTTCGGTTTCGCGATTAGGGCTGGCGACTGAGCCAGAGTCAAGATGATCACGACCAATCACAATCGGCGCTTTTAGCTCGCCATTTTTAACCATTTCATTAAAGGCTAAACCCAGACGTTGACGGTCTTTTAAACCAACCCAGCAAATACGCGCTGGTAAACCTTGGAACTGAATACGTTCGCGCGCCATGTCTAACCAGTTATGTAATTGCGGGTTATCTGGGATTAACTCTTTTACTTTTTGGTCGGTTTTGTAGATATCTTCAGGATCACCAGATAATGCTGCCCAGCGAAACGGACCAATGCCTTCACAAAATAGCGGACGTATATAAGCAGGGACAAAACCGGGAAAATCAAAGGCATTTTCAACGCCTTCTTCCAATGCCATTTGGCGAATGTTGTTACCATAATCAACCGTGGCAGAACCTGCTTTTTGTAGGTCTAACATAGCTTGCACTTGAATTGCCATGGATTGTTTCGCGGCTTTCACTACTGCCGCTTCATCGTCTTTACGCATTGTAATTGCCTGCTCTAAGCTCCAACCTTGTGGCAGATAACCATTGAGCGGATCATGGGCAGATGTTTGGTCGGTAGTACAATCCGGCGTGATACCACGTTTAACTAATTCAGGGAAAATATCGGCTGAATTACCGAGTAAACCAATGGAAGTGGGTTGCTGGTTTTTAATCGAATCATCCAGCATAGCCAGCGCTTCATCAAGGCTGGTGGCCTTTTTATCAACATAACCAGTGCGCAGGCGATAATCGATACGCGATTCATCACATTCAACTGCGATCATAGAAAAACCAGCCATGGTCGCAGCAAGCGGTTGCGCGCCGCCCATGCCACCGAGACCACCTGTTAATACCCAGCGGCCTTGTGCTTGACCGCCAAAATGCTGTTTGGCCATGGCGACAAATGTTTCGTAAGTACCTTGTACTATGCCTTGTGAACCAATGTAGATCCAAGAGCCTGCGGTCATTTGTCCGTACATCATCAAGCCTTGTTTATCGAGCTTGTTGAAGTGTTCCCAGTTGGCCCAATGCGGCACCAGATTTGAATTGGCAATTAAGACTCGCGGTGCATTGCTGTGGGTTTTGAATACGCCAACTGGTTTACCAGATTGAACGAGTAAGGTTTCATCATCTTCTAAACGTTTTAATACTTCGACTATTTTGTCGTAAGATTCCCAATCGCGCGCAGCACGGCCGATACCACCATAAACAACCAATGAATGTGGGTGCTCGGCAACATCTGGATGCAGATTGTTCATCAACATGCGTAATGGCGCTTCGGTCTGCCATGATTTGGTGTTGAGTTGGGTACCGTGCGGGGTAATGATAGTGCGCGAGGTATCTAAACGTTTATCAGTCATCATGATTTCCTTTTCATTATTAACTCTATTTTAAATTGTTACTTTCGATTTTTTGCTATCACTTGAACATGGCGTGGGTAATATCCCACGTTAATCGTGCTGCAAGTCTGGCTGTTTGCTTATCTATATCAAAATTAGGGTTATATTCGGCTAAGTCAGCAATGATCAGCTTGGCTTGGCCTGTGGTGTTTCTGGCTTGAAAAATGGGCTGTAATAACTGTTCGATGCATTCATAAGAAATACCTCTGGCAGCCGGAGCGCTAACTCCCGGTGCAATAGCCGCTGAAAACACGTCTATATCTATGGTCAAATATAAATAATCGACCTTGGAAATAAAGTATCTAATTTCTTCGATGCGTTTAACCAGTAAATGCGCCGCTAGTTCATGGTCGTGGCGATAATGCACTTTAAGATCATCGGCTAAGGTGAATAACGCTTGAGTATTACTGGCGCGGCTGACACCAAGGCATGCGTAGTTAAAATCCCAGCCTAAACGTTGGCAATGTTTAGCCACTTGATTAAAAGGTGTGCCAGAGCTGGTTGGGTATTGTTGGTCATCTTCGGAATAAGTACGCAAGTCAAAATGCGCATCAAAATTGATAATGCCGATCTTTGGTTTCTTGACCTTCGAGTTTTGCAGGTGTTGCGCTAGCCCTTGGAATGTTCCCCAAGCGATCTCATGGCCGCCGCCCAATACCATGACTTTATTTTGCTTGTTCAATGCTATTTCGACATGGTTGGCGAGTTGTTTTTGGCTGGTGGCTAAATCGTTATCGTGGCAATAGATATTACCGCCATCAAATAACTGAGCAGGTCGTTCGGCACTGCCATGATGCCATGCGCTATTGGCTAATGCTCTGCGGATTAGATCTGGTGCTTGCACTGCGCCAATACGACCTTTATTACGCTTCACACCTTCATCACTGGCAAAGCCCAGCAGTACAACTCCAGTATCATCAGTTAGCGGGTGCTCGTTATTAATAAGGTTTACTTTTTGATGGAAACGTAACCCCGCATCACCATCTTCGCTATCAATTCGACCTTGCCAAGTCTCAGGATTAGTTGCCGCGTAATTACTTGTTGTCGGATAGATAGGTTTAGTCATTTGATAATTCCTTACACAATTCCTTACACAATACCTTACATAAGTTGCCACCGACAATGCGTGCATACAGTCTTGGAATACCGACTTCATAGGCCAATTGTGATGGGTGTTCGATATTCCAGATGGCGAGATCGGCATCATAACCAACACGTATTTGACCGCGAGAATCTTGCAACCCAAGGGCGGTTGCTGCGTTACAAGTAACACCGCGCAGAGCTTCCTCAGGCGTTAATCTAAACAAGGTACAACCCATATTCATCATCATAGTAAGTGAGGCTATAGGCGAGGTACCGGGGTTAAAATCAGTGGCAATTGCCATTGGCACCTTATATTGGCGCAGTAATTCAATTGGCGGGCACTGGGTTTCACGTAAAAAATAGAACGCACCGGGCAGCAGAGTCGCGACTGTGCCGTGTTTTGCTAGTGCTTTAACGCCTTGTTCATCAAGGTATTCAATGTGGTCGACAGAGGTTGCGCCCATTGTAGCGGCAAGTTCACTACCACCTAAATTACTGAGCTGTTCGGTATGACCTTTAATGTTTAAACCATGAGATAACGCGGCTTCAAAGACGGCTTTAGTTTGCGTTAAATTAAAACCAATACCCTCGCAAAACACATCCACAGCATCGACTAACTTGGCGTCAACTGCGGCGGGTATGATTTCGTCACATACGTAACGAATATAGCTATC
>Ga0105356_10004339_pt1 | contig 13697 bp, 13 predicted proteins | sample GOMGulsemesocosm_3_FD_83502 | JGI IMG/M metagenome (GOLD analysis project Ga0105356, IMG submission 83502) | Methane-oxidizing microbial communities from mesocosms in the Gulf of Mexico - GOM9D Gulf of Mexico | ecosystem: Environmental > Aquatic > Marine > Cold seeps | place: Gulf of Mexico...
TTAAAATTAACTACTTCCTATAGTTACATGTTGGAGAATTGACAGAGTTGGTCGAATGTACCGGTTTTGAAAACCGGCGAGGGTCACACCTCCGAGGGTTCGAATCCCTTGTTCTCCTCCATTTTTTAAACTTTCGGAGCCATAGCAAAGTGGCTAATGCATTGGATTGCAAATCCTTGATCCCCAGTTCGACTCTGGGTGGCTCCTCCAAAGTTTCTTCTTTTTATTTAATCAAATCAAAATTCATACAAATGCTTTTTTACACAAACATCTCTTTTATCTATTACATATTATATTTTACAAAATATTTTTATGGCTGGTTTTAGAGCTCATGTAAAGCTAACGCTTCCCTCTCCTTACTCGTATAATAAAAATATGCAAATATACTAACATATTCACATAATCTCATTATATAAGTTTTTGAGCCTAGCTAATAAATAAAAATATTTAGGAACCCGAAGGGCTTTATCATTTCGTCAGTTGCTTCTTTTTGTTTCTTTTTCTGACAATTAAGAAAAAGAAAAAAGCGCAAAGTTACTTTGTATGAGCTCTTGAATAACAATAATTTGTATAGTTTTTTATAAAAGTGGAGATTCATTTTTAGGAGAGGTGTATTTTTTTCAAAAGTATTTTTGTGATAAAGTAGTCTCCTTTAATCTAATTAATATATAAGTAAAAAGCAATTAAAATTTAACTAAAAAGGCTAAGTATGCGAAAAGTTGTAATTCTAAGATATGATAAAATAGATGAACTTATTAAAAAGACTGATGTGGTTTTGGAGTGTTAACAAACAATTATATTTATAATAAGTATGAATTAGATTCATATCATCATGAAATAAACGAAAACTATACAAATCTCTTAATTTTGTTTAAAGAGCAAAAAACAACTGAAGATAAATTAAATCATTTAATCTAATTTACTATTATTAACAGGTTACAGATATTAAATTTTAATTGTTCTAGTTTATTTAACAGTAGTATTAAAAAAGATAATATTTCATTTGCAACAGACTATACTGAAATAACTATGCATTTAAATTCTTTTTATTTTCACTTATCAGGAATTATTGATAACTTGGCTTGGTATTTAGAATATAGTTTAAATTTATTAAATATAAGAATTGACGATTCTAATAATAGAAGTAAAATAGGGTTGCAAAAAAGAAATAAAAATTTCTTGAAAGAGTTAGAATCAAAAAATATTAATTTATATAATTTAATTATTGAGTATCAAGAATGGTTTACTGACTTAAATGAAAAGAGAGATCCTGTTGCCCACAGAAAACCTATCTATGTTCCTCCTACTGTTGTTATAAATGATACTCAACAATTTAAACCCATAGCCTATTTAAATGATAAATTTATACCTATAATTGATTCTCTTATATATGATAATGAAAAACTATATCAACTTTGCAAAGGTATTATTAGAATTAAAAAGAATAAAAATATAAAATAGTTGACATTATGTCAACAAAAAAGATATAATAAAATATGAGAATTATTTCAAAGAAAAGATTAATAGAATTTTATGAGAATCCTTTATATAAAGACAGTAGAAGTTCTTTAGAATCTTGGCATAAAGAGTTATTGAATACAAGTTATTCAAAGCCAAATGAAATAAAAGAAAAGTATAAAAATTCAAGTATAGTTGGAAATAACAGAGTAGTGTTTAATATGCATGGGAATAAGTACAGGCTAATAGTAAAAATTAATTATCCTGCACAGATTATGTATATACGATTTATAGGAACACATAAACAGTATGATGAAATAGATGCAAGGGAAATTTAATTATGAATATAAAACCAATAAGAACAGAAAAAAATTATGAAGATACGCTTTTAAGAATAGATGATCTTATGGAAGCAGAAGAAAATACAGTAGAGTTTGATGAATTAGATGTTTTAACTACATTAGTAGAAGCTTATGAAGAAATACATTATAAAATAGAAGCTCCAGACCCTATAAGCGCTATTTTATTTAGAATGGAACAAGAGGGCTTAAAACAAAAAGATTTAGTTCCGATGTTAGGAGATAAATCAATAGTATCAAAAATTTTAAATGGTCAAAGAAAATTAACGACTGAAATGATAAAAAATTTACATGAACAGTTAAAAATACCTTTTGAAAGCCTCTTTGGAAAATTAAAATATGTATAAACTAAATAAAGGCTAAATAAAGGGGACTGGCACCTTTATTACTATTGTGAATTTAATACAACATTCACACAAATTCTTTTTTTAATAAACATCTCTTTTTTACTTATTTTATATTCTTTCGACTATTTTAGTGCTTGAATTTTGAGCTCATAATAATTAAATTAAAAAAGTTTTATCAATAGGTTTTAAATCATTAAATTAAAATAACCACTAAAAGAGTCAGTTGTAAACTAAGGGCAATGAAATTTGCAATAATTATAGCTGGTCGATTAAACCTCAAACCATAGAAAAACCAAAACGCATAAACTAGTAAGAATCCAAATACAAATGCAAAAGATAAGCTACTTTCATTTTCTCTTTGAAATTCACTTACAAGTTGGCTCAATATAGCTGCACTAGCTATCAAGCCGAAAAGTGTTCCTGCAAAATCCCACTGTTTATCAGAGCCTACTTGTGTTGCGTTAATTAATTTTTTCATCTAATACCTTCCTATATAGTAGTACATTCTCTTAAAATACTCGTGAGGGGCGATGCCTGTTTATTAAAGATCAATACTTTTATATAGCAGATCTATTAGTTTTTGATCTTGGATTAATATTTTTATATATGGTATTTTCCATTTGAGTATATCTTTTATGAGAGCAAACTAGATTTGAAGTTTCATTTTAATATAAAACATCTTAATTTTCCTTCCTGTTTTAAATGGAGTGCTAACCTAGCTTAGCACTTGAAAATAAAAGTTCTAAGTTTGCTTTGTACATACTAAAACAAGTAAAGAATATTTTAATTCCTTGGCAAATAAATTAAAGAGGCCTATCTTCTTCATTTTCATTTGTTTAAAAACAAAAGTTAAACACTTAGTTTTATTTAAGATAAGAACTTCATGCCCTGTTTTACCTAAAATATATACCTCATTGTATGTAAGAGCATTTTATTAAGTGCAAATTTTCTTCATTTTTTTCCTGCTTTATTTGAATAAAAGATTACATAATATTATTAATTTAAAAATTAATAATAATTAGTATACTCTAAACATCGTACTAATTTATAAGTAATAATTATTATAATTGGAGAGAGTATGTTAAGCAAAGATGAACAAAAAATACTAAATTATATTCAAATGTTACCAATCTTCATTATTGTTTTTTCTATAATCGCTACGTATATTATAATCTCAGATAATAATTTAAAATTTGAACTTGAAATAAAAAAAATACAAATTGAATCAATAAATCAAAAAAAAGCCATCATTAAAAGTGAAGTTAACAGAGTCCATCAATTTATAAAAGATGAAGAGAGTGAAACCATTGATAGAATTATGTTAAATATAAAAGCACAAGTATATGAAGCACATACAATAGCAACTTCTATTTATAAAAACAATAAAAACAAAGAAAAAAGTGAAATTATTAAACTAATCAAAGATGCATTAAGGGATATAAGGTTTAATGATAAAAGAGGCTATTTCTTTATTTATGAAACTTTTGGAAAAAATATATTACATCCTATTAATACTAAAATTGAAGGTAAAAATTTAATAGATTTTAAAGATACTAAAGGCACTTATGTTATTAGAGAATTAAGCAATATAATAAAAGACACAAGAGAAGGTTTTTTAACTTGGTGGTGGACAAAACCAAAGAATAAAAAAACAGAATATCAAAAAATTGGATTTGTTAAACATTTTGGGCCATATGACTGGTTTATTGGAACGGGTGAATATGTAGAAGATTTTAAAAAAGTACTAAGAAAAACAGTATTAAGAAAAATTAATAAAATACGATATGGAAAAAATGGGTATATCTTCGTTAGTAATGAAAACGGTGTCAATTTAAGTCATTATAATAAAGAGAATATTGGTAAAAATAGAATTAATTTAAAAGATGCAAATGGTGTTATGATTACTCAAGAAATCATAAAAGCGGCACGAAAAAAAGAGGGAGGGTTTATTTCTTATATAGGAACGATTAAGCCTACCACAGGCAAAGCATCAGAAAAAATATCTTATGTGAAAGGATATAAATCTTGGAAGTGGGCTATTGGCTCAGGGGTTTATTTAAGTGATATTGATAAAGTCATACTTAAAGAAAGAAAAAAACTTGAAGAAAAAAATGAAGCACAAATTATTACAATTTTTATGACCAGTTTAATTGTGTTTATTGTTTTGTTTTTTTTATCTATTTTATTTACAGATATTATTAAAAGGAAATTTCTTTTATACAAAAATAAAATCGAAGAAAAAACAAAAGAATTAGAAAAAACGAATAAAACATTAGAAGATAAAGTAGAAGAAAGAACAAAAGCCTTAAAAGAACTCTCCATTCGAGACCCTTTAACAAATTTATATAACAGAAGGTATTTAAGTGAAGCATCTGAAAAACTTTTTTTTCTTGCTAAAAGAAACAATACTTCTTTGAGTGTTTTAATGATTGATATTGATAAATTTAAAAATGTCAATGATACTTACGGGCATGATATTGGAGACAAAGTTATCAAATTATTGGCCGAAAATTTGATACGTGATTTGCGAAATAGCGACATTGTATCAAGACTTGGAGGAGAAGAATTTGCAATTATTTTTCCTAATATTAATATTGAGCAGGCTAAGTATAAGGCAGAAACAATTAGAAAAGAAGTTGAATCACTTAAGCTTGATTTAGCTGATTCTAAAAAACTAAGTTTTACTATTAGTATTGGAGTAAGTTCTTTTGAGCCCAAAAAAGACGATGATTTTGAAACTATATTAAAAAGATCGGATGAAGCGCTGTATGAAGCAAAAAAGAGTGGTCGTAATAAAGTAATTGGTAAAATATAAGAATTTTATTTTTTATTCACTTTATTTTAATCTATTTCCTTGAAGCATCAGCCAATAAAAAGCTTATAAAACAAAAGGAATAAACATTTTTGTTTGTTTTTTATAGTCTTTGTATTTTGAATTTTCATTAATCCATAACTCTTCCTCTTTTTTTGCTTTTAAATAAAAAACTATAATTAAACACAGGTATAAGATAATATTTATTATGTTTATATCCCTTAAAACAACAGCAAATAACATTAATAAAAGTGAAAAATACATGGGATGACGTATATATTTATAGGCTCCTTCTGTAATTAGATTAGCATTTTCTTTTATTAAAGGGGAGATGTTAAAATTGGATAACTTGTTAAATATAAGCGTATAAATAGCAAAACTTAAGCCCATTACAAAAATCACTAGAGAGGGTATTTTAGTAAAAATGGATTCATTTATTATTAAAAGTGTAAGTATCAAAAAAAATTGTGAAAATACCAAAGCGTATGCATATATTTTTGTTTTCATAGTAAAGTCTAACATAAAAAATTAAAAATTGATTTTTCGTAATTAGTAATATTTTATCAAAAAATTATATATATGCAAAAGCAGATAAATACGAGGGGAGATTTTTTAGAAACCCTATCTGATATTTTCTTTTTTAAGTTGCGTTATAAGTCTGATTTAAATAAATAATAAAATCTAGGGTATTTATGTATAATTAGTAATGGAATATAAAAATGAACAACAATTACTAAATGTAATTAAATATGCATTACCTTCTTTGGTCTTATTCTTTTCTCTTATTGTTACGACATTTTTATATAATAAAAATAAAACTGATTTTGAGAGCATTAAAAAACACACTGAAATAGAGTTTATTAAACAAAAAAAGATATTAATCAAAGAGCAAATAGATAATCTTTATGACTATATTATTCAAGAACAAAAAGATACAGAAAAAAATCTAAAAAAAACACTTATAGGGCGGGTTCACGAAGCTCATACTATCATACAAAATATTTACAAAGAATATCAAAATACATATACAAAAAAAGAATTAACTTTAATGATAAGAACAACATTAAAAGATATTCGATTTAACAATAATAGAGGCTACTTTTTTGTGTATGATAAAAAAGCTACGAACATAATACACCCTCTTATTCCAAAACTTGAAGGTAAAAATCTGATAAATTACAAAGATACAAAAGGTACCTTTGTATTAAGAGAATCTATCTCTTTGTTAAAAGAGAAAGATGAGTCCTATCAACAATGGTATTGGAGAAAAACAAAAGGTGATTTAAGAGAATACAAAAAGATTGGTTTTGTAAAAAATATTTATGAACTGGATTGGTTTTTAGGAACAGGAGAATACGTTGAAGATTTTTCAAGAGACATACAAAAAAAAGTACTCTCACAAGTTGAAAAACTTAAATTTGGTAATAACAGTTATTTTATAGTGACAGACAAAAACGACAATTATTTAAGTCATATAAACAAAGATTTAATAGGGAAAAATGCCTTACAAGAGTTAAGAGATATGAACGATAGCACTTCCCTTGAAAAGATAAAAAAGCTTATCGCAAAAAAAGAGGGTTATCTTGATTTACATTTTTTTAAGCCAGGTAGCACAAAAACATCTTTAAAAATAATATATTTTAAAACAATACCTAGCTGGGGATGGACAATAAGTACAGGTTTTTACGAAGATGATATGGATATTTTAGTTGATAAAGAAAAAGAAATTCTGACAAACAACTACAATGAGAATTTGAACAGACTGCTTAAAGTTACATCACTTTTTACCTTGATTTTACTGATTTTGTCTTTTTACATTTCAAGAGTAATTGAACAAAAATTCAAAACGTATAATGACAGCATTAAAAAACATATTGAAGAAAATAAACAACAACATGACTTATTATCTCAGAAATCTAAGCTTGCATCTATGGGAGAGATGATGGAAAATATTGCCCATCAATGGCGACAGCCTTTATCTGTCATTACAACAGCTAGTAGTGGTATTAAAATATATAAAGAGATGAATCTTCTAAGCGATGAATTTTTGGAAGAAGCTATTTCTAGTATCTCTTCTTCTTCTCAGCATTTATCTCAAACCATTGATGATTTTAGTGATTTTTTTAAGCCAGATAATGAAAAAAATGAGTTTGTTCTAAAAAACAGTATAAAAAAAATATATGGACTTCTTTCCTTTCAATTTAAAGACTATGAAATTGAAATTATTGAGAACATAGAAGATATATCTATTATGAACTCTGAGCGAGGACTCTTACAAGTCTTATTAAATATATTAAATAATGCAAAAGATGCTTTGTTGCAGTGTGAAAATACTAAACGATACATATTTATTGATATTTATAAAAAAGAAAATAAGGTCATAATAAAAATTAAGGACAATGCAAAGGGAATAGATAAAGAAATAATCAAAAGAGTTTTTGAGCCTTATTTTACTACAAAACATAAAAGCCAAGGAACAGGTATTGGCTTATACATGTCGCAAGAGATAATAACACGCCATATGAAAGGATCTTTAATCGTGGAGAATACAAGCTACGAGTATAAAGGAAGTACTTTTAAAGGTGCTTTGTTTACAGTCGAGTTTCCCTTGTCCTAAAAGAATTGTCTTATCCCTATAGTACCTACAGTCCTTCATATTGTTACTTCTTATTATATGAGAAAAGAAATCGCTACTTTTGATTTATATAGTGTTTCTGTTATAAAGAGGAGAAATCTACTTTTAAATAAAACTAAACGACAGAAATTGGAACATAAAAATCTAAGATAAAATCTTTGTTGTTATCTAAAAAATGATTTTTATCATAAATCGCGTAAGCAGGTAAGGTTTTTGCTTCATAACCACTGGAGGGTAACCAAAAATTGTAGATATAGACCATTAATTTGGTTACATCTCCATAAACACCTTCATAATGAAAAATTGCACATAAAGACTCTTCTATTTCAAATTTACTTATAGAATTTCTTGGAATAAAAGTTGTACCTACTTCAAAAGCAGCTACATATTGGCAATCTTCATAGGGAGTAATAACAGGATTATCATGAAATACTCCAATTTGTACAGTGCTTGTAAGTTTTTCTTCATAAGCAAATGCCATTAAACGCTGCCATGTTTTTTTAACTCTTATATCATAGCCTTTGTGTCTGATATAAGCACAGCTTCTTTTTTTGGCTACTTTTATTAAAGGGTCAAGCGTATAAAAATCTTTATTTATTTGCTCGTTTAATGTCAGATTTTTTTTTGAATAGTTTAGATATTCCCCGTTTTTCCATTGTGTTGGAGTAAGGTCAAATCTTGTTTTAAAGGCTTTTATAAAAGGCGAGTGAGAACTATAACCGCATAAGAGTGCAATTTCGCTGATGGTTGAATATCTATTAGAGATAAGTAGGTTGGCAGCTTTTTGTAAACGAATGGCTCTGATTCGCTCAAAAAGTTTTTCACCTGTTTCTTCTTTGAAGATTCTATGGAAATGATATTTACTTACACTACTTAAGCGTGCCAGTTCATCTAAGGCGATATTTGTATCAATATATTTATAAATATAAGCTAAGGCTTCATTTATTATTTGGGCTCTAGTATGCTTAGTATCTTTTTTCATAAAATATTATAACAAGAAAGAACTATAAAAATAGCAATAAAGATAAATTAAAATGAAATTAAAGATAAAGATTAAAAACTTTGAATTCTCTATAATGTTCACATAAAAAAGAAATACATTAGAATCTAAATTTTAATCTGGGTTTATATTATTCTATAAATTTGATTATAATGTATTAAATAAAGGAAGAATTATGAAAGTAGAAAGAATAGCGGCCTTTTCGTATAAAAATAGTGGTGGTAATCCTGCAGGTGTTCATTTTAGTGATGAAATGTTAAGTGAAAAAGAAATGCTTCAAATTGCAAAAGATGTAAATTATTCAGAAACGGCCTTTTTAGTAAAAGTGGGTGACTCTTTTAGAATACGATATTTTTCTCCTGAAACTGAAATAGCTTTTTGTGGACATGCAACTATTGCTAGTGGTTCTTTTATTGGTGAAAAGTTTGGTTTAGGAAGTTATGAACTGATTTTAAATGATGGAAGTATTCAAATAGAAGTTAGTCAAAATGAGGGTGAAAACTATACCAGTATTTCTTCTTTGAAAACACATTCTAAAGACGTGAATGAAGAATATATTAATAAAATAATTTCAGAATTTTCATTTAATAAAGAAGATTTAAATGAAAAATTTCCCATTCGAATTGCTTTTTCTGGAAACAATCATTTAATCATCTTTTTAAAAGATAAAAAGAAAATGCAAGAAATGCAATATAATTTTGACGCTATAAAAGTTTTAATGGAAAAAGAAAATATAGTTACTATTAGTATTTTATACGAAGAAAATGAAAACCTCTATCATTCAAGAAATGCTTTTGCTTATGGGGGAGTGATTGAAGATCCAGCTACAGGATCAGCAGCTATTGCATTGGGTGAATATTTAAGAGATACAGGTTTTAAAAAATCTGGAGATATTGAGATTTTACAAGGTTTTGACATGAAACAACCCTCTCAACTTTTTGTTAGTTTTTCTGAAGTATCAAACAGTTCTATTAATGTATCTGGTGCAAGTAGAAAAATAAAAGAAGAAGTATAAAAATAAAAAAGCAGTGGGTTTTATCTTTCCACTGCTTCTTTTAGATTTTAAACTATTGTGGCAATAAAATCTTCACATCTTTAAATATAATATCTCTTAAATAAATTATAGATAAATACTCTTCACTAGTAAACGCTTTTTTCGCAGCATCCTTTGATGGAAATTCAATAAGAATAACAAAGTGAGGTGTGTTACTTTGCGTCAAATTTTCTTCAATCATAAATTTGTTTTTTACTATTCCTCCATGTGCTTCACCATTTGCATTGGAACGTTTTGAATACTGTGCAAATTCTTCTGATTGCATTTTATTGTCATTAAATGTACCTTCTATTACTACTGTATACTTTTCCATTTTATTCCTTTTTTTATAATCATTATTAAAGAATGATTGTTCTATAACTATTAAAAAAAATTATCTAATCATATCAAGGATATTTTTTATTATAGCATCGCTGTCTTCTTTAGATGTATTCAACTTGCCATAGATACTCAAACCTTGAAGAATAGTCATCAAGGTCAAGGACATAGCGTAAGCATTGCCTTTAAACTCACCAAGCTTAATAGCTTGATCTAAGTTTTTTTCTAATTGTTGTCTTACTTCATTATAAAATTTTGTTACCATTTCAAAAGACTCGATATTTACAAACTGTTTTGAAACAATAGTATTTGCATATAAACAACCTTTAAAATCTTTAGAAAAAGAAAAAGGTTCAAAGAAGATTACAATTCCTTTTTTTCCTTCATTTTCTTTTAATACGCCTAGTTGATGAGAGGACATTTTTACATAATAGTTTTCTAAGGCATCTTTATACAAACCATCTTTATCTTTAAACAAAGAATACATAGTTCTACGGTTTAATCCAGTATATTCAACTAATTGAGCCATTGATACAGCCTCATATCCTTTTTCCCAAAAGATATTCATTGCTTTATCAAGTACATCATTTAAATCGTATTCTACAGGTCTTGCCATATAAATATCTCCATTTGTGTAATTATAGAACAATTGTTCTATAATGTCAAGTAGAAATAAAATGAAAATTCTTCTCTTCATTTTTTTATAGCTAAAGAACGATTTTAAATTGAACACCCTTATTGTAGTTTTTTACCTTAATATTCCCAAAAAGTTTTTCTTCAATTAACATTCTTACAATAACCATACCCATGCCAAAGTTTTCTATATTCTTTTTAGTGCTGACATTGTATTCAAAGATAGACGAAATGGGATTTATTTTGATGCCACCTGCATTATCTTCATAAAGAATGATTATTTTACCTTCTTGTTTATAGCTTGTGATATCTATAGTGTTTTTTTCAAAACTTGAATCAAACGCATCCAAGGAATTATCAATAAGGTTTAGAAGTATATTTGAAAAAATATGATTATTAATACGAATATCTGTATTTTTGCTTATCATATTTATAGCTACATTTTTTAAAGTAATTTTAGATTGAATCATCTTGATACTATTTTGAATACATTCTTGAATTAAAGCATCATTATTAAGCAAGCTATGGGAATAAAAACTACTAAGTTCGTGCAAGGTTTTATTCATATGATGTATATTATTTTGGATTAAAGGCAATTGTTCTTTTAATGTCGTATTTACATTTTCTTTTTGATGATTTAAAACAGTTTGAATAAGTGTTGTTGATGTTCCTATCTGCGTTAAAGGGTGTTTCCACTGATGCGTAACATGAGCAATGGTTTGCCCAATTGTACTGAACCTTGACTGCTCTAATAAATATTCTTTATTTTGTAGATCTTCTAGGTGTTTTATTTGAGTTTTATTGTACAAAGCAATAGAAAAGAAAATTAAATCTAAAATAATTCCAAGAGGAAAAAACATCTTAAACCAGTGGAAATAAGGAACAAAACCATTCATAACTAGCGTGTAAACGATAATACATACTAAATATAAACCTTGGCCAATTAAATAATATCTAGAACCTTTCTCTTTTTTATAGTACATATATATTGCAGTTATTAACAAAGAAATACAATAAAAAACAGCGGAGAAGGCAACTACACTAAAAACATAAAAATACGATTCATCAAAAAACTGGGCATAAAGTAGTAAAATAATAATAGATGCAGCTAAAAGTATTTTGAACCTAAAGTACCATTTTAGTTTTGGGTAGGCATTTTTTATATTAAAAAAATAATAAGGCAATAAAAGCAAACCTATTAAAAGAAAAACAGATGAATTCCACGTTATTGCAGTAATCAAATCTAAGTTTAATCCCAAGTCCATTTGATATAAAATACCACTTACTCCAGATAAGTATAATAAAGTAATAAATACGTTTAAACTTAAAATTAAATGAGGAATACTTCTTTTAATATTGAAAACAAAAAAATTATACAAACTATATAATGTAATAATTCCTGCAAAAATACCAAAATATAATAAAAAATGAAGTTCTTTATATATATAAGCATTTCTGTGTTGAATTTTCCATCCAAGATTGTAGACATAATAGTTTTTTATTTTTGAAATGATAGTTACTTCTTCATTTTTATCTAAAGAGAGATTAAACGTAGAAAATCTACTTATTTCTTCTCTTTTATTTTGTGCTTGTAAATCTCCTAAATGATGTAAAATCACTTCTTTATTTCTTTTAAGAACATAAACATCAATATAATTTGTACCAGGAAGGATATTTGATAAGGACAAAACTTGTTTTGAATTTGAAGTGTTTTTTAATGAGATTTTTGTCCAAAAAGCACTCTTAGTGGAGGTAAAATGATGTTTTTTAGGAAGCTTAAGATTCTTACTGTTTAGTACATCATTTATAGTTAAAACTCCATTGTCTTTTATAAAGTATAAATAATCAGAAGAGTCATGTTTTATAAAATCCTTGTTGATTTCTAAAACATTTGTAGCAAAAAGATTTAAAGAAAAGAAAAGAAATATTACTATTAATTTTTTATACAAATTGTTTTCTTATGTACATAAAAGACTATATCCCAAGGCTTTATTATTTACTATCATATTTTTACCAATTTTTAGTCTTAGCCTATAAAATAAATTTTTTATTGCTTGCTCACTTTTATTATGTTCTGTATCCAAGGCGTATTTTATTTGATCTACGCTTGTAATATTTGTTTTATTATTAATTAAAAGTTCTAAAACCAAGGCTTCGTTTTTAGTAAGTTTGATAATTGTATTGTCTTTTTTTATTTCTTTACGTATGAAGGAGTATTCTATATCATTAAGTAAGATAGAATCTAAAGATTTACTTTTTATTTTAGTAGCTATTTTTAATAAGGTAGTAGATAAGGTTGTATATTCTATTGGTTTTATTAAATAATCAATTAAACCTAAAGGAATAGACTTTAATAGTTTCTCTTTTTCTGAGTAATTGCTCATCATAATAATAGGAATATCATTATCTATACGTCTTATTTTTTTGCACAATACATAACCACACATCTTAGGCATTACGTAATCTGTGATTATTACATCAATTGATGAAACTTCTTCATAAATTTTCAAGGCTTCAATTCCATTTTTAGCCGTAAGAACGGTATCAAAAAAAATAGATAAAGTAAGCTTTAAATTATGCAGTATTTGTTCATCATCATCTACAATAAGTATGGTAGATTTTTTTAATATTAGAAGTTTATTTTCTTTCATTTGTCTTTCATTTATAAATATTATTTTATTTATATTATATCTAAAGCGAGTCTTATAATAGTCCCAGATTATAAATAACTTGAAACTCTAAAAAGAAGATTAAATGATAGAATATATGTGTTTTATTCATAGAACAGTCTTTTCTTCTTTAAGAAAAGATTTTAAACTAAAAAATAGATTATAAAATATACTCATAAATATAGGAACGTAATGAAATTATTTTTCTTTTTCTTTATCTTCGTTGGCTTCTCTTATTCAAGTACAAAGGAACTTCATTTTTTGAAAAACACTAAAATTGAAGTACAAAATACTATCATAAGTGAAGTGAATAAAAAAGATGTCACCTTTGAAAATGTCAATAGAGATATTGACTTTGAAAAAAAAATACTGTTAGTTCTTACACAGAAGATAAATGATAAACAGCAAAAAA
>Ga0105356_10004340_pt1 | contig 13697 bp, 11 predicted proteins | sample GOMGulsemesocosm_3_FD_83502 | JGI IMG/M metagenome (GOLD analysis project Ga0105356, IMG submission 83502) | Methane-oxidizing microbial communities from mesocosms in the Gulf of Mexico - GOM9D Gulf of Mexico | ecosystem: Environmental > Aquatic > Marine > Cold seeps | place: Gulf of Mexico...
TGAAAAATGCCGTTAAATTATGTAACATTCACGGTATTAAAACCAGTCTGTGCTTAAAATACTTATAAATTACATTTTTAAGTCTCAAAGCAAATTAAATAACATACGGTAAAAAACTTATGGCACCTAGAAAAATCCTCATCACAAGCGCGTTACCTTACGCGAATGGCCCTACTCACCTAGGTCATATGTTAGAATATATTCAGACTGATATCTGGTCGCGCTTCCAAAAGTTGAGAGGCCACGAAACCTATTATGTGTGTGCTGATGATGCTCACGGTACGCCGATCATGCTAAATGCTCAAAAGCAAGGCATAACACCTGAAGAAATGGTTGCAGCTGTTAGCTTTGAAAGACAAAGAGACTTTGCTGACTTTAATATCAAATTTGATAATTATCACAGTACACACTCAGAAGAAAATAAAGAACTCAGTTCATTAATTTACACACGATTAAATGATGCTGGTTTCATCAAAAAACGTACTATCGAGCAATTATTTGATCCAGAAAAATCTATTTTCTTACCAGATCGTTTTGTAACAGGTACTTGTCCAAGTTGTGATTCGATAGATCAAAACGGTGATAGCTGTGATTCATGTGGTGCTACATACAGCCCAACAGAGCTAAAAGACCCTAAATCCGTTATGTCTGGTGCGACTCCAGTACTTAAAGATTCAGAGCACTTTTTCTTTGATTTGCCTGCATTTGAAGGCATGTTAAAAGAATGGCTACATTCAGGCTCTATCCAAGAAGAAATGGCAAACAAACTTCAAGAATGGTTTACTGATGGCCTACAACAATGGGATATTAGCCGTGATGCACCTTATTTTGGTTTCGAGATCCCAGGTGAGCCAGGTAAATACTTTTACGTTTGGTTAGATGCGCCAATCGGTTATATGGCAAGCTTTAAAAACTTATGTAATAAAACAGACCTTAATTTTGAAGAGTTTTGGGCCGAAGATTCAAAAACTGAGCTATATCACTTCATTGGTAAAGATATCATATATTTCCATAGTTTGTTTTGGCCTGCAATGCTTGATGGCGCTAAATTCCGTAAACCTACTAATGTATTTGCTCACGGTTTTGTAACAGTGAATGGCGCTAAGATGTCAAAGTCTAAAGGCACATTTATTAAAGCTCGTACTTATTTAGATCATTTAAATCCTGAATACCTACGTTATTACTTTGCAGCTAAATTAAATTCTGGCATTACAGATTTTGACCTTAACTTAGAAGATTTTGCACAGCGTGTTAATTCAGACCTTGTTGGTAAAGTTGTAAATATCGCAAGTCGCTGTGCTGGTTTTATCACTAAGAAATTTGACGGTAAGTTAAGTAATACAATTTTAGATCAAGCTTTATTGACTGAATTCCAAGACGCTTCAGAGTCAATCGCAAACAGTTATGAAAATCGTGAATTTGGCCGTGCCATTCGTGAAATCATGTCACTTGCTGATAAAGCAAACCAATTTATTGATACAAATGCACCTTGGGTATTAATAAAGAATGAAGAGACACAAGAGCAAGCTCACCAAGTATGTTCTTTAGGTATTAACTTATTCCGTTTATTAATGGTTTACTTAAAACCTGTATTACCACAAATGGCCCAAAACGTAGAAGCCTTCTTAAATGAAGAGTTAACTTGGGAAAGTGCAAAAACACAACTAACAGGCCATGAAATCACTAAGTTCAAAGCGCTAATGCAACGTGTTGAAATGGACAAAGTAAATACCATGTTAGAAGAGTCAAAAGAAAGCTTAGAAGCAAAACCACACACAGTGCTTGAATCAAATGGTGAACTTGCAAAAGATCCTATTGCAGATGAAATTGAGTTTGATGATTTTGCAAAAATAGATTTACGTGTTGCTTTAATCGCTAAAGCAGAACATGTAAAAGGTGCCGATAAGCTACTTAAGTTAACACTTGATTTAGGCGGTGAAACACGCCAAGTTTTTGCTGGCATTAAATCAGCTTATCAACCTGAAGATATCGAAGGCAAACTAACGGTAATGGTTGCAAACCTTAAACCGCGTAAAATGCGCTTTGGTATGTCTGAAGGCATGGTATTAGCAGCGGGACCTGGTGGTAAAGAAATACATATCTTAAATCCAGATGAAGGCTCTAAACCTGGTATGCGTATAATGTAGTTCATAACTAAATTTATACTTTTTAGGCGCTGTTATATTCTTTATAACTGCGCCTAATACGTTTGTCTTAATACCATTTTATTATTTTATCTCCCTTCCTTAAATAACTTTCATTTTTATCAAAATTACTCTGTAAAATAAATAAAAATCAGATACTATGGAAAGATAAAAGTGGGACAAGTTATCGAATTTAAAAAATTCAAATAACAAAATCACTGTAATTAATTCATGATTTTAGATGTCTTTCACGTCATTAGACCTTATACTCTATTTATGTCTACAATAAAGCTTGATTCAAAAGTATAAGAATAATAAAGGACTTTCATGTCAGCTCATTACGCACAAATAAAAGAAATATGTGATGCACTATATGATACTAAGGAAGGATTATCTTTAGATCGTATTTTTGAACAAACACAATTACCTAAATCTGAAGTCATTATTCATTATAAACATGGCGCAGTGAAGCTGCAAATGACTCAGCTCAAGTCAATCTTGATCCTAGTGTTAATAAACAAACTTTCAGTAATGAGTTTTTAGATGCATTTAAAAGTGAAGTATCAAATCAAGCTGAAGTATTAAATAAAGCAACAAAACAGCAATTAGAGTTTTCTCTAGAGATTGAGAGAAATACCGCTTCAAGCCTACAAGAATCTGAACATAGAGTTACCCAGCTCACTCAACAAATTTCTGAATTAGAATCATCTATTACGCAACAAGAGTCACAATATCATGACACGATAGCTGATTTACAAAAAACATTAGAAACAACCACAATTGAGCTTACCAATACTTACGAAAGTAAAATCACACAATTAGATGAATCTAATAAAAGTAATATCAATGAACTCACTCAAAGTTTCGAAACTAAACTAAATACATTAACCCAAGAAAATGAATCTCTCATTTTAGCTTCAAAAGCTTTTGAAGAAAACATCATTGAAATCAAAGCCAGTTCACAGCAACAACTAAGTGACAAAGAACAAAGTTACGCGCTTGAACTAACTAATGTAAAAACACGCTTTGAAAATGAAATTGCTTCAAATAAACAAATACATGATCAGCATACATCTCAATTAGAAGAAAGCTTTGGCAATCAACTTTCAGAGCTGGCATCAAAGCATGAACTCGCCTCAACATCTACAACTGAGCGTTATGAATCCAAATTATTAGAGCTTAGCCAAACTTTTGAAACGCAATCAAATACACTAAGCGAACAACATAATCAATTAACACAACAGCTTACCCATGATTATGAAACCAAAATAACAGACTTAACACAAAGTAAAGAATCTCATATCACTCAAGCTAAAGAATCCTTTACTGCTGAAATTACAGAGTTAAACAATCAAGTTTCAACTAAAACTGAATTACTAGCAACAACGACACACACTTTAAATGAAACGCAAATTCAATATGATGAATTGCAATCTCAATTGTCTGAGTCTCAAAATGACTTACAATTGAAAACGATAACATTAGATGATGCGCTCGAAGCAAAAACATTACTACAAACAACACTAAAACAAACTGAAGCCAGAATTTACGATCTAAAAGAGCAAAATACTTCTGCTAATGAACACAATCAAAGTTTAAACAACACTTTAAAATCGCAAAAAGAAACCGTAGAAAAAGCACAGCAACTATCTGAAGCGGCAAAAACTGCTTTGCAAAATATGAAACAAGAAAACCAAAAGTTAATTGAGCAAATGAGCTTTATAAGAAATAACTCTACTTCAACTCTAGAAAGATTAACTAACAAATCAGAGCAAGCAATTACCAAAATTAGAACATTAGAAGAAAAACTCACTAGTGAGCAAACAGCAAGTTATCAAGTGAAGTCTGACAATGAAAGACTGATGGAGCAACTTGAATTTATAAAACAAAATTCAAGCACCACATTCGAAAGACTGACTAAAAGTGCCGAGCAAGCCATGGCTAAAGTAAGAGTTTTAGAAAAAGAAAACTCTGATTTGAAAGACAATTTAGCAGATGCCTAAAGTGACTTTACTTTAGTTGCAGGGTTACCCAGATAAAGACTATCTGGGTCTACATCTTTACAAACCACACTGCCCGCACCTATTACGCTATTATCCCCAACAGTTACACCAGGTAAAATAATAACGCCTGCTGCTAACCAGACATTTTTTCCGATTGTAATATTTTGTGCATAATTATATTTTTTTAATCGCTCTTGCGGATCAATATCATGAGATACCGTAAGTAACTGCACATTTGGTCCAATAAGCGTGTCCTCACCTATATGAATTTCAGCACCATCTAATATAGTGCAGTTAACATTAATATAGACCCTATCAGCTAGATGTATTTGATCTGCATAATCGCAATGAAAACCCGATTCAATAAATACATCTGTTCCACAACTGGCAAATGTTGTTTTTAAACGCTTTAGATTTCCTTTACTCGGGCTTTTACTAAATAAACGACAGATTTCGTGAACTTGCTTTCTTTTTTGAAGACGTTCAGGAGCTAAACTATCAAAACGCATTTTCATTTATATATTCTCTGATCAAAGGGACGTAATTTAATCATGGATCAATCCAAGCGTAAAATATTTTATCTTACTTTTTCTAAAGGCAGCGAAAACATAAATCGTGTCCCGACATTTTCTTCAGAATAAACCGTCACTATGCCACCCAACGCTTCCACTTCAGCTTTAACAGCCGAAAGCCCCATGCCTCTTCCTGATAATTGATTAATTGATTGTGTTGTACTAAGTTGATCACTAAAGATAAATTGTAGTAATTTATTTTTACAAGTCGCTGCAACTTCTTCTTTTGATATTAAATTTAGTGCAATAGATTTTTCAACAACTTTATCTAAATTAATACCTTGTCCATCATCCGATATCTCAAGTTGAAGATAGTTATCGTTGCTCGATACACTGCATATTATTTGTGCCAACTTCACCTTATTTTTCAGTTCTCTTTGTTCTTTAGTTTCAATGCCATGGCTTATACAGTTTCTAAAAACATGTACTAAAACACGATTAAGATTATTGATGTTTTTTTCACTCACAAAAACAGAATCTCCTATTACAGCTAAAGGTTTAATTGATTTATCAAACCTTTTAGCAAGCCCCTGTATACTTGAACGATGACATAAAATAAGTTGTTTAAAGTCAACTTTACTAAGTTGCTGGCAAACATATATTAAAGGTAAGATTTCACCGGATATATTTTTATTTGATACTAAATTAACAGTTAAACTTTCTATTTTTTCAACAAGAGATTTTTCTACTGACATATAGTTTTTCATTGAAAAAAATGAATCTCCTAAAATATCTAATAACATATCTAAATCTATTTTAAGCCTAATTTTTATTTCTGATAAACATAATAATCTGCGTATTGTATTGTGACTAGTCGCTTCATCATTGGTCAGTAACAAGCTAAAAGTCTCTTCTATTTGATGTAAAGTATCGCTGATATTATGTAAGAAAAATTGAGAAAATAAGCTTTTAAATGTATGTATTTCACGATGAAGTTCGGCCACTAATATCAAGTTAATTAAGTTTTCTTTTGTATCTGTATAATCACTTTGATCTAGATTGAAAAGTAATTTTTCAAATGCATCTAAAGTTTCAAAAAATAGAGTTTTATCATTAACGACAGCTAATACTAGCTGTAATTTTTTTTGGTCTTCTCGTGCCTCTTTTTGCAGCTGAAACTGCTCTGTTTTATCCGTTAATATCAGCATCACTTTATGGTTTTCTTGCATCTGAAAATCTAAATATACCTTTTTATCATGTATTTCAATATCCTTAGGTAACAAGGAGACTATCAGATCGCGTTTAAAATCATCTTCCTCAGCTAAGGCACGTTGTAATATCTTTTGATTATTTTGTTTTGCTAACAAGTCATCACTAAATAATAAATCAGTAATGCACTTTCCTGCAGGATCGGTTAAAAAGATTTGTTTACATTGTGCGCTATATTCACTTCTAACTATCAAGGTTTGGCCAAAGTATAAAAAGCCTTGCCCTGAACAATCTAATAAAGCTTGCACTTTTCTCTTAGTTTTTGCTAATTGTGTATTGGATTTAGCCACTGATGCAGCAAAGGATGCTATTTTTCTGTTCCACGCGACCGTCAAAGAAAAAATGATTAATACCACAATAACTAACTGCCATAACAAGCTATAGTCTGTTTTTATTAACAAGTCTTCACGTCGATTCCATTTTTTAAATATTGAATTGTTCTCTAATGGTGTTATTTCACTGATCACTAAATTAATAATATCTAACAATTGCGGATAATCTTTATGTACTGCAAAACTCAAAGAGTCTTGAAATTCTACTTGCCCAGTAATTTTTAAATTATTGATCCCCATTTCATCCATCAAATAAGAACAATGTACTAAAGGGCATAGTAATAAGTCTATTTCTCCTTTATTTACACTCAATATAGCTTGAGGCATAGCATCAAAAGACTTAACTTTTAAATTCGGATAATTATTTTGGGTATACAATAGATAACTAGCATCTTTAACAATACCTACCGTTTTCCCTTGTAAATTAGATAATTCTTCAACTGAAATTGATTGCTTATTTGAACTGACTAAAACAACATACATAGTAAAAAATGGGTCCGAGAAAATATAATCTTTTTTTAAATTTTTATTTATTTTATTTGCCACTATAAGTTCAGCTGGCTCCAATATGTTGTGATTATCTTTATTCTCAAAATCACCTTTAACCCAACTGATCGATGTTTTTTGCTCAATTAAAGATAAAAAATCAGCTATCATGCCTTGATATTTACCGTTTTTAATTTCCCCTAATGGCAAACCTAATGTCGGTAATAACACTTTTAACTTTTCATTTTCCCTTAACCACAATATTTGTTCTTTGGTAATTTTAGACTTTTGATCATTATCAAATTGGCTTTTATTAAACCATTTTCGCCTTAAGGCGATAAAGTCTTCTTCAGCAATGGCAAACATCGCTTTATCTATAATATTCCTTAGAATTTTATTATCTAAGCTTGTAGCCATCGAATGAGATGATTTTTTTATAACTTCCACTTCTGAGATTGGTGAAAAGGTTAAGTTTTTGATTAAGTATTTTTCTAATAAATGATCTGCAACAGCTTCTGGTGCAATAAAAGCGGCTATTTTTTTCTCTGAAACAGCTAATAATCCATCTTTTATGGACGCAACATAATAATATTTAATCTCTGGATATTTTTGTTTGAATACTTTAGAAAAAGCTGAGTTTTTTTTAACGCCTAAGTTTTTATTATTTAAAGATGCGATATCAAAATTAGTTGCATTATCTTTATGAGTTATGAGCACATTACGACTTTCAAAATAAGGCAAGGTATAATGGGCGCGTTTATTATCTTTGCCACTGTCCATCGTATCTAGCAATATGTCATAACTATTTTCATTCAACTGTCTAAATTCATCATAAAATTTGTCATAGGAGTAAGTTAATTTTACATTTAATATTTCACTTACTTTTTCAATAACATCAATACTAAAACCTTTATATTCACCATTTTCAATATAATTAAAAGGCGAAAAATCTTCTTTGATATTAACTTTTAAAACTTTTTTATTTGCCAAATATGCCAATTCTTTATCCGATAATTCAACTTTTGATTTAACTGGAACTGACTCTACAATCCAGTTTTTTTTAAGCGCGACAAGCTCTGCAGACGACATAGAATTTACAGCTTTATTTAATATAGACGTAAGCAGTAAATTAGTTTTATTGGTTGCCAAACTTAGCTTTATACTTTGAATACTAAATTCCTTTGGCAAAGGACTAATTCGTAGGCTATTCATATAACCCTCTGTAATACGATAACTACTATCATTTTCTACAGAGAAATGAACATCAGCTTTTCCCGATGCTAATAATTCAAAAGCTTCTGTACCATTATTAACCTCTATAATTGGGTTTTCAGGAAACACTTTATTTATTCGCTTATTAAAACCAAAACCTTTAATGACCACAATCTTATGCTCTTTGTGGTCATTTAATGCATTGACAATATACGATTCATTTTTACGAGTCACACTTACAAAATTCACTTCAACATAAGGCTGAGTAAAGTTAAATAACACCGCTCTATCAGGTGTTTCTAGAATATTAAGCATCACATCTAATACGTTAGATTTAAGCATTTCTATATATTCAGACCAAGTTTTACCCTTTACAATATCAAGCTCTAGCCCGAGTTTATTAGCTATTAAAGTAATATAGTCTATGCTAATCCCGACTGATTTCCCCTCTGATATATAATTAAACGGTGGAAAATCTACTTCACTTTGAACTCGAAGGATAGGATGTTCTTTAAGATAAGTTAGCTCCTGCATTGATAATTGAGACAAAATATCTTCTCTTTTTTTCTCCTCGGTAATTCCAAACCAATTAGCCCTTAGATTATTTTTTTTATATTCGGGAATAAACCTAATCGCTTTATCTATTATTTTTATCAAAATATCATTTTTATTATTTACAGCAATGAAAGTATCCGTGCTGTATGGAGTGATTAAATATGATTTTAAATTGGTGAGTTGTAGCTGCTCAATAATATAATTCGCAACTACATTACTAGTCACAAAAGCATCAACTTCATTATTAGCAACCGAAATTAACCCTTTTGATACAGATTCAACGTTAACCTGATTAATTGATGGATATTTATCTTTTAAGAATTGAGTGATTTTATTACCTTGTATTGTGCTTACTTCCTTTCCTTTAAGCTTTAAAAGTTTATCTAATTTGTTTTCAACTCTTGAGTTAACAATAATAGCCAATGATTTCTTTAAAATTGATTGAGAAAAATTAAAATGAAACTCCCTATCCTCAGTTTTGGTTATATTAATTATCAAATCAATTTGTTCATTTTTCAGCATATCTATATATTGAGACCATGAATTTCCATATACATAACTAAACTTTAAACCTGTCACATCTGAGATCAGAGTCAAATAATCAATACTGTAACCTACAGGTTTATTATTTGATCTGTAGTTTATCGGAGCATAATCCTTATTATTTTGAACAGTCAATAAGGGAGTTTCTTTTAAGTACTGCCGCTCTTGTGGAGTTAATAATTGCCAGAATTCAGGATTGGCTGAGGGGGGTAATTCTTCGCTATAAGATTTAAATGAGGATATAAATAAGCATAGACTAAACAAAATGAAAATAAATAATCGATTGATTGATATTTTCACATCTAACATCGATATATCCTTATAGTGACTCTGTAAATTTTAGTTTTCGCTAAAAACTTACAACCTGATTTCTGCCGTTATTCTTTGCTTGATATAAGGCTTTATCAGCACGTTCAACCAAAGAGTCATCAGTATCGCCTAGAGTAAAAGTAGCTAAACCAAAACTAGCGGTTTTATTGCCTACGGTATCAAAATCATACTTATCAATTTTGACCCTGAGTTTTTCAGCCAGTTTTATAGCGTCGTCTTTTTCAATAGCAGGGCTAATTATCATAAATTCTTCCCCTCCCCAGCGGCCTAATGTATCTGAAGAGCGAATGTTTTGTTTTAATATTTTTGCAAACTCTATTAAAACCTTATCACCCACCTGATGGCCATAAATATCATTTACACTTTTGAATTTATCTATATCTAAAATCATAATAGAAAAGCCACTTTCCCCTCTATTTGATCGTGACATTTCATAATCAAATACTTCTTCTAATTTAACTCGGTTATATATTTGCGTTAACCTATCTGTAATGGCTGATACTTCTAACATTTTTGTTTTTAAAGCCAACTCGGCATGGGCCTCTGCTAAAGAGTTTTGAACTTCTTTTAACTCGGTAATATCAACCGCTATAGAATATTTTGCAATGCGACCATCGGGCCAGCCTATGCACTTATCTTGAAGTTGATACCAGCGATCATTCACTTCGTTAAACTTTTCGTGTATTACAGTCTGATTGTTAATTTCATTTTTGTCGTTCATTAACTGTTTTATATTACAAAAATGACATGGACTTTCTTCATGGTAAATTGCTTTATAACATTTTTTACCAACCAAGTTTTTTGTTGCTGACGTGAACGCCTTATTTACAAAAATCACTTCATAGGTATTTATATCTGCCACATAAATTCCAAACGGAATGGCATCAAAAAGGCTATTAAATAAAGACATTTCAGCAGTATGTTTCATTTACTATACCGTGTTATGACTTTATCTATGGTATCTGTTAATTTTTCGATTCTAATCGGTTTTAAAACATAACCTTTGGCACCTGCATCTATCGCATCCATCACCATATTTTCTTGCCCATGAGATGTCACCATAATAATTAATGCATCAGGGTCTTTGGCAAGAATTCTTTTTGTTGCTTCAATGCCATCCATATCTGGCATTGTAATATCCATCGTTACTAAATCTGGAGTACACTCTTCATAATGTGTGATTGCCTCTAATCCCGTTTTACTACGCTGAATAACTTCATGGCCAATATCAACAAGTAGTTTTTCTAATTTTTTTATTGTGATCATTGAGTCATCAACAACTAAAACTTTTAAACTTTGATTCATAATTCCTCCTGTAAATAATCTAATTTACAGTCAAATAATTCCCTTGGACCGATGCAAAATATTTGTAATCTACCCTTTTTAGTTTTTACATCTGCGGTAAAAAAGTGTGCATCTTTATGTCTATATATATTTTTAGCTTCTGTGATTACGACAGGTGGGGATAAAGTGATAGTTTCGCCTTCGAGTTGAAACCGACTTAAACTATTACCGAGAATAATGTTTATAATATCTGCTACGGTTTCTTCTAAATACAGGTGTAATTCATCTTTAGGTATTTCTAGCTCTTCGGTATATTTAGCTGTGCTATATTCGGCAAGTTCTCGATCAAAACTCATAGCAAACATCACTCTAACAGGGCCTTCGACTGCGAGAATTGATGTTAAAAAGTCGAGCGTTAGTCTTTGCACATCACTGAAATGAAACTCTATATGACTATGTGGAATTGCCAGTTCTGTCTCAAAAAAAGAATGTGTTCTTTCACACACATATTCCACTAAACGGCGCGCATCAACAGCTTTTAATGTCATTATTCCCCCCGTAACAATCTATATAATTAAACCAAACCAAGATGAAAGCGTCAGCCTTAGTAGCTTAAGTATAAATTTATTCTATTACATACATTTAGAATGATAGTTTAGATTTTAAAATATGCTCATAATTCATTTAAAATTCTTATTGGTATTCGACACTTCAGGACTAGTCAGGCACATAAAACAAAAAAGCGAAGTTAAACTTCGCTTTTTTATACTGGGTAATTCACAATATTAAAATTTAACCGTTACATAACTCTTTTAATGCTTTGCTCGGTTTAAAAACTGGCACATGAGAAGCAGGAATTGTCATCGTTTCTCCGGTTTGAGGATTACGACCTTGACGCTCTGGACGATAATTAATTGTGAAATTACCAAAACCTGTCAATTGTACAATTTCACTTTCATAAAGTTGTTTAGTTATGTTGGCAACAAAGGCATCATAAAACTGCCTTGCTTGCACTTTAGTGATATCTGCATCTTTAGCAATGTGTGCTATTAGTTGTGTTTTGTTCATTTATTTTATTTAAACTAAAAATTTTTCAGAATAATAGCAGGTTTATTTTAATTGAAATGTTGTTTTTTTGTAGTATTTTAAAAGTGTATAAATCTTGAACTATTCAAACAATTTAAGTGCTCACTAAACACGCAGTAAACACTTATCCTTTGTGTGTTATTTCACTAGTATAAGTGAATCAAAAACATCAGCTGTAATATAACCTAAATTTTTATCACCATTTTTAGGTTTTATTTTTGTAGAACCCATAAAATGTTCACGTTCTTTACTGCCATCATTATCACAATAAGCCAACATAAAACCCATCTGTTTACCTAACTCCAGTTTAACTGGCTTTATGGCTGTGTTTTCACTGTATTTATCATTGTAAATATCAATCGCTAACTCCCAAGTCATTTTATAAGGTGCTACTTTTCCCCTTTGCCACTTACTTTTTATATGTTCATTTAATAATACAAAGTTAGTAGTGCCGTCTTTATTGGGTGGCCCGATATCGACTACTTGGTTATCTAGGGCAATATGGTAGGCAAAGGCATTGTAATTAAACTGATGATTTCCACCTGACTTATCTTCATCAATAAAAACCTCTAAACAATCATCGTCCCAATATAAATGTTTAGGATCACTATGTTGGTCAAATAAAATATCATCGGTTATTTCAGCCAATAAATATAATTTTTTATCATTCCACATGAGCTTAAACCGACCACTAAAATCATCTTGTGTGGGGATATCGCCTAAAATGTGCTGATTTAGAGGATACCATTTTGCTTTGACCCAACTTGCTTCATCAGCAATGCCATTTATCGTCATCTGCTCTTTGGTATAAATAGCCTCAAGTGCCATTGTTTGAAATGAAAATATTATACAAACAAAAACATAGATTTTAATAATTTGATACAGCATATTCGCTCTCCAATAACTTGAATTGTATTGTCTCTACTGTCCTTTCGAGGGATAAATTAGCATCGATTAAGGTGACATCCGATTCATTAATTGTTGGTTCTAAAGCGGCATATTGACTTGCTAATAATTTACTACAAAAAAAATGGTTTTTACGCTTATCTAACCTATATTGAATATCTTTAAAAGGCGCATACAAATGGAAGTAACTGATATCAAAATTTAGCATTCTAAACATATTACGGTGATGCTTTTTTAAGCCAGAGAATGCTAAAACCACACCTTGATCATTGGAATGATTATCGGTTAAATAGTTTTTTATTTTATTAATCCAAGGCAATCTCATTTCATCTGTTAAGGGGGTGCCCGAAGACATAAGTGATTTAGCTGCACTTGAATGAAAATCATCGGCATCTACAAATGACATAAACAGGTGTTGCGCAAGTTCTAGTGCTATCGTTGACTTGCCACAACCACTGACTCCCATAACGATGATTAATTTTGGATATATTGTCATATAATTAGTCATCTAACGCCCCCTCTTCTTCACCTGAGTGTTCATTAAGAAAATATGGCGTAATGACCAGTAACTTATACTGTTTGCCTTTAATAATATCTGATATTTTAGTACCACTAAGCTCTTTGTTATCAAGTACTAATTTTGTTTTGCCAACTGTATGTGATTGTATTATTTCTACATTGAACACAGCACCTTGAAAATGACGAATCACTTTAATATTAGGCCAATGCTTAGGCAATTGTGGTTTTACAACTAAACCGCCCTTATCACCTTTTAATCCGCATAATCCCTCAACCAAACAGCGATAAAACCAAGATACCGTTCCTGTATTAAATAGCTGACTCGAACGCCCTGCCATTTCAGGAAATTGATGATATGCACCACGATAATAATTAGGTATAAAAATAGGTAACTGCCCACGTTTTTTTTGATCAGCTTCATTTGGTAGCATTTTCATCAATACATCGAATGCTAAATCAGCTTTACCCTGTGAATACAAACTAAAAGCGTAAAATATAGCAGCGTGATTATAAACA
>Ga0105356_10004344_pt1 | contig 13694 bp, 8 predicted proteins | sample GOMGulsemesocosm_3_FD_83502 | JGI IMG/M metagenome (GOLD analysis project Ga0105356, IMG submission 83502) | Methane-oxidizing microbial communities from mesocosms in the Gulf of Mexico - GOM9D Gulf of Mexico | ecosystem: Environmental > Aquatic > Marine > Cold seeps | place: Gulf of Mexico...
ATAAATACATGATAGGGAGTGACAAATGAGTACAGAGCATATACCGGGATATTTGGCGGGTGCTGATAGCGACCCTTTGATGATCGTCATGGCGGTTATTCTTGTCGTTATCATTTTAATCGCCGGGGTTTTTTACTTTAAGTTGCACGCTGTACCTGAACATATTGCCCATGGGAAGAATCATACCCAAATACAGCTAATTACCATATTAACTATTCTCGCTTTATTTACTCATAACAATATTTTTTGGGTTGCCGCTTTAGTGTTAGCGGTTGTTGAACTACCTGACTTTTTGACTCCTTTAAAATCTATCGCTAAGTCGTTAGCGACGATTGCTCAAAGCAAAGAACAAAAAACACCAGAAAAGACTGAAGAGACAGTGGTCGTTAAGGAGCATATCTAAATGTTAGAAGTTATTCTGTGCTCACTTATCACCATTTTACCTGATTATTTGTTCCGAAAATATCGCCAAGGCAAGACTTGGGGGAAAGAAATTACCTTTTTCACCATGTGGTATGAGCTACGTTGGGGCATATCCGCCTGTGCTATCTTATCCATATCATTAGTTACGCTAATTTTTTATTATCACCCATCAACCACTAATGCTGCGCCACTGTTTCGCACCGTCTCTATCATGCCAGAAAAGAGTGGCAGGGTTCAGCACGTATTTGTTAAAAACCATCAAAAAATTAAAGCAGGTACGGCCATTTTTAGCATGTATGATGAATCTCAACTGGCGGCAATTGAGCAAGCAGAAGTCAATGTTAAGCAAGTTGAAGCCGAATTTTCTACTGCTTATGCGCAACTCGCAGTGGCAATAAGTAATGTAGAAAAAGCTAACAGTGCTTATATGCGTTCGAAAAATGAATATGATCGTAAGAAGGAGTTATCGCTAAAAGGCAACAATATTATTAGTGAAAGCGAAGTACAAAAAATGGCTGATACGTTGGCAATGAATGAAGCAGGGTTATCGGTATCCTTAGCCAACCAAGCTGCAGCGCAAGGTATAATTGAAAATATTTTACCGGCTAAAAAAGCCAGTGCTATTGAAGTATTGGATAGCGCTATTGTTGATGAAGGCAAGCGTACCGTCTATGCCCATATTGATGGGGAGTTACAACAGTTTGCATTACAACCCGGTGATTTTGTTAACCCAATGATTCGCTCTGCCGGTATGATAGTACCTTCTGCTGGTGAAGCATCAGGGAAAGAAGCAGTTCAAGCCGGTTTTAACCAATTAGCGGCCAATGTTATTAAAGTAGGGACCTTTGCAGAAATAACGTGTTTATCTAAACCTTTTATTATCATCCCTATGAAAGTAGCCAGCGTTCAAAGTGTTATTGCAACAGGACAAGTTAGAACGAATGAAACCTTGTTAGATGTGCAAGAGCGTGCGAGACCAGGCACACTAACGGTAAAGTTAGTACCTCTTTATGAAGGTGGTCTTGATGGTGTTATCCCTGGAACAAAGTGTGTCGCCAATGCATATAGCTATCATCATGAATTGCTTGCTAGCGGGACACTCAGTACCTCTAAGACAATCTATTTACACATGGTTGATGCTGTAGGAGTTGTTCATGCCATTATCCTTCGGATGCAAGCCTTGTTACTACCTGTTAAAGTATTAGTTTTTTCGGGGCATTAACCAGTTATGTGTTAGTGAGTAACTTATGCCGTAACACTGTGGTGATTCTTTAGTAGAGTTAAACTGAAAACCCTCTTTAACGAGGGTTTTTTATGTCTTAAATAATACGGTTTAACTCTCAGGCTAAATAGTTCTATACTGCCTTTCTTGGTGAATGCCGAGTTGTTTAATTAGGAGTTAGTATTTGTTGTTTTTTTCTAAAATAATGCCCCATACGGGTCAAGTCGTTATCAGTATTATTTTCTCCCTGCTTTCGATGGTCGCTGTCGCCCATGAAAGCATCGATATTAAGCAATTTAATCTTGTTACTGAACAAGTAAAAGAATTGATAAAGACCGATCTAGCACTTTCCCTCAAACAATTAACTACTTTTGAAAACGTGCTTAGCTCACTCACTGTTGAACAAAATTTGCTTTATTTTAAATTACTTGCAGAAATACAAATTGGACAGAATAAATATAGTGCTGCTAAAAAAACGGCAAATGAAGGACTCAATATAGGAAAGAGACTTGCTAGTCCAAGTATTCTAATGAGTGAATTATTGTATTTAAGAGGATTTGCTTTTGAAAGTTTAGGTGATATCCCTAGGGCAACTAAAGAATATAAAAGTGGCTTAGAAGTTGCCGAGTCATTGCACAACAAAATACAAATTGCTGTGGGTCTTATCAACTTAGGTGCTATTGCTTATTTAACCGATGATTATAAACGATCTTTAATTCTGCTTAATGATGCTTATAACATTGCCGGGCAAACGGATGATGAAGAGCTAAAAGGCACTGCGAATACTGAACTGGGTATTGTCTACGCCCATTTAAGACAAGATGAGCAATCCATGGCTTATTACCAACAATCATATACTCATTTTAAAAAAGCGGGTCTGTTATTAGCGGCACATAATAGTTTGCATAATATTGCTATCTCTCATACTCGGAAAAAAAATTATGACCAAGCGATCACCGTATTTAAAACGTTAATCACTGAATCTAATAAAGATACCCCAAGTGATAGTATGTTTACTGCTTATTCAGGTATGGCTTGGGCGCATTTAAAGAAAGAAGATAGTAACCCTGATGCAGCCTATGAATACTTATTGATGGCTAAACCATACTTACAGTCTACTGAGAAAATTGATCATCAATTAGGTTTTTATTTTGATGAGGCTAATATTTTATATAAATTGGGTCGCTTTGATGAAGCGCTGGATAGTATTACTCGAATTGAAGAGATATTAGTTAATCACCAGGAAATGCCTCGTAGAAAAAGAAGAGGTTATGTCAATATCACTAACCTCAAAGCTAAAGTATTCTACAAACAAGAAAAATTTCAACAAGCTTATGAAACAAAATCTCGGGTGCTCACTTTAACGGATAAGTTATATGAAAACGAAGATAATCGCTCTATTGCGCAAGTTCGTCTTGAGCTTGAAGCAGAGCAGGCAGATAAAAAAAACGAAGTATTAAATAACCAAAAAATCCGTTATGAAGCTAGCTTTAATGAGGCAAAGTTAGAGAGCGATGAGCAGAAAATATACCTAATTATTAGTGCTTTACTTGCATTAGCATTTGCTTGGGTTTTAGTTAAATTAATTCAAAGTCAGCACAAGCTCAAGATAGCTCTTAACGTTGATAAACTTACCGGGACTGCTAGCAGACACCGATTAATGTTAAAGTCTCAACAGGCGTTTGAAATTGCTAAAGTCAAGCAAACTCATTTGAGTTTACTGATGATTGATATCGATAATTTAAAAGACATTAATGACAGGTTAGGCCATAGTATTGGCGATGAGGTTTTAGCAAAAGTTGCTTTTATTGGCGCCGATATGATGCGAAAAAATGATATCTTTGGTCGTTTTAGCGGCGAAGAATTTATGATGTGTTTACCTAAGGCTAGTATAAAATCGGCAATGGAAACTGGGGAATGTATTCGCGCCTGTATCAATGAACACATATGGCAATTTAATCCTATCGAAAAAGTTAGTGTCAGTGTTGGGGTTGCTACCCTAACGGATGATACAGATCTAATCAGCTTAGTGAAAAAGGCTGAGGATCAACTATACCAAGCCAAAGCGTCAGGAAGAAATAAGGTGTGTGGCTAATGAAAGTTATCAATCAAATTATGTTGATAATATTACTTGCCGCTACGATCTTTATATCGATATGTCGGGCGAATGAGCTTGTTAATGCGCCCCTTCTAAGTGAGGGAGAAAATAAAAAAAATAGCCTGTTGCATATCCCCCCAACAAATATGTTACCTATAAACCCTGAACTACTCTTCTTAATTGCTCAACTGAAGCAAACAAGTCTTAAGGATCATAAAGTTGAGATAGCAGTTGCACAATTAACCTTATCTAAAACACCGTTAAATGCCGCGGAGCAATATTTACTTCTAGTAGCGCAAGTATTGCTCAAAGAACCGACTAAAGAGAAGTCTACCAATAATATTAGTGACCATAGCAGTAATGTTATTGCCCTTTTGCAACAAGCAAAAAAATTATCAGAGCAAATTTCTGAGCAGCAATTAGCACAACCAGAATTTTTACAGCTACATCTACTATTAGCTAAACATTATGCGAAACAAGAGGCATATGATTTAGCTTATCTTGAAAAAGAGTCCTATTTAAAAAAATATCATATTTATCGAAAAAATAAACGCTTAGCCATGATTGCCTCTTTAGAACAATCTTTTGAAGTTAAGGATAAACAAGCGAATAATGCTTTGATGGAAAGCCAAAATAAGTTGAAGATCCGCCGTGTTGCTGAAGTACAAGATGAGAAAGTTGCACGACAGTATAATTTCACTCTGATTATTATTACCGTTATTGTCTTTGTACTACTTTTATTCAGACAGTTAAGGGTACGTAATAAACTTATCCTCTTGACACGAACAGATACCTTAACTGGCGTAGCAAACCGTAGTACTTTGTTTAAACACGGTAAAAAAATGGTGGCTAACTTTAAAGATCAACCGCAAGAGTTATCGATATTATTATTAGATTTAGATCACTTCAAAAAAATTAATGACAATTTTGGCCACCACGTAGGTGATGAAGTATTAATCGTAGTATCAAGTTTATTAAAAGAAACTATGCGGTCTCGTGACATGCTTTCTCGTTTTGGCGGGGAGGAGTTTGTTGCCTTATTACCTTTTGCTGATAGCAATAAAGCGAAAGCTATTGCTATGAGAATTAATGATAAAATTGCACAGCATGATTTTTCACCTTTAGTATTACAAACTAGGGTAACTCTCAGTATTGGTGTGGCAACTATGGTAGATAACCAAATGAGCTTTGATGGCTTATTGCATAATGCAGGTTTGGCTATGCATCAAGCGAAAGAGCAAGGTCGAAATACAGTGATTTGTCATCAAAATATCTGAGTAGCAACATCGTAATGGTGTATAAGTACAATGTAATAGCTACTGAAACCCCATTCTTTGAATGATTACGGCTACAGACTTGGTATTATTAAAGCTTTTGTTACTTTTATCTATTTTGTCTAAGGTCATAATCAGATAAGCTATAGCCATTAATCTCAGGTTATTTGGGTTTACGTTAACCAAAGTAAGATCCTTACAAAATAAAAATAATTAGTCTCGTAATATCAGGAAAATCAATTCATGTCAGATGCGCTCGAATATAGCCTTGATGGAGTAGAACAAGTCCCATTAAGGCGTTTTACTGAAGAAGCTTATTTAAACTATTCCATGTATGTCATCATGGATCGAGCTTTGCCACATATTGGTGATGGCTTAAAACCAGTGCAAAGACGCATAGTATATGCGATGTCTGAGCTTGGTTTATCTGCGACGGCTAAATATAAAAAATCAGCACGTACCGTTGGTGACGTCTTAGGTAAATTCCATCCTCATGGTGATAGTGCTTGTTATGAAGCTATGGTATTGATGGCACAGCCTTTTTCTTATCGCTACCCTTTGGTAGACGGTCAAGGAAACTGGGGGGCACCGGATGACCCTAAATCTTTTGCCGCAATGCGTTATACCGAGTCACGATTATCACGCTTTAGTGAAGTATTACTTTCAGAGTTAGGACAAGGCACTGTTGATTGGCAGCCGAACTTTGATGGCACGTTACAAGAGCCAATAATTTTACCTGCTCGCCTCCCACATATTCTACTCAATGGTATTACGGGGATTGCTGTTGGTATGGCAACGGATATTCCTCCGCATAATGTACGTGAAGTTGCTGATGCCTGTGTGCATTTAATTGAAAACCCTAAAGCAGAAGTCAGTGATTTACTCGAGTATGTTCAGGGTCCTGATTACCCTACAGATGCTGAAATTATTACGCCGAAAGCTGAGATTGAAAAAATTTACCAAACGGGCCGTGGTAGTATCAGAATGCGTGCTGTTTACGATGTTGAGCAGGGTGATATCGTTATTACCTCTCTTCCTCACCAAGCATCTGGTGGTAAAATATTAGAGCAAATTGCTGGACAAATGACAGCGAAGAAGCTCCCAATGGTGGTTGATCTTCGTGATGAGTCAGACCACGAAAACCCGGTGAGATTAGTCGTTGTACCACGTTCAAACCGTGTTGATGTTGAGCAGTTAATGCAGCACCTTTTTGCGAGTACGGATCTAGAAAAAAGCTATCGCGTTAACATCAACATGATAGGTTTAGATAGCCGCCCTGCAGTAAAAAACTTACTTACCATTTTATCTGAATGGCTTGAATATCGTCGTGAAACAGTACGTCGTCGCTTGCAGTATCGCTTAGATAAAGTATTAGCTCGTTTGCATATTCTTGATGGTTTATTAGTTGCTTATTTAAATATTGATGAAGTAATTGAAATCATCCGTGGTTATGATGATCCAAAAGCTGAGTTGATGTCACGCTTTGGTTTATCTGATACACAAGCACACTCAATTTTAGAAATTAAATTACGTCAACTTGCCAAGCTTGAAGAAATAAAAATTCGTGCAGAGCAAGATGAGCTGCGCATTGAACAAGATTATTTAGAGAAGATCCTTAATTCAAAAGCCCGTATGAGCACGCTGATGAAAAAAGAGATCCTTGCTGCCGCCGAGCAATATGGTGATGAGCGTCGCTCTCAATTAGTTGAACGTAGCGAATCTAAAGCACTTACCGAAAAAGACTTAGTACCAAGTGAGGCAGTAACCGTTGTTGTTTCTGATAAGGGTTGGGCCCGTTGTGCTAAAGGGCATGATATTGACCCTACGAGTTTAAGCTATAAGGCAGGTGATGGTTATTTATGCGCCTCAAAAGGGCGAAGCAATCGTCCTGTGGTCTTTATAGGGTCTGATGGCCGTGCTTTTACAACAGACGCACATACCTTGCCGACAGCGCGTTCGCAAGGAGAGCCACTGACAGGACGCTTTAACCTAGCAACAGGGAAAACGTTTGTACATAGTATAATGTCTGATGACGAGGCTCAGTATCTGTTAGTCAGTGATGCAGGTTATGGGTTTGTAAGTAGCTTTGGTGATATGGTCAGTCGAAATAAAAATGGTAAGGCGTTAATTAGTTTGCCTGAAGCCGCTAAAGTGATGGCACCTCAGTGTATCAACGATTTCGAAAATGACTGTTGTTTAACCATTACAAGTGAAGGTCGGATGTTAGTTTTTCCGGTTAAAAACTTGCCAGTGCTGAGTAAAGGTAAGGGGAATAAGATTATCAATATTCCTTCTGCACGGTCGAAATTACGAGAAGAGTTTGTTAGTTTACTTTGTATAATTCCTGAAGGCGCTGCCATTACTTTACATGCAGGTAAGCGAAAGCTTACCTTAAAATCGGCAGACATTGAGCACTATAAAGGGGAACGTGGTCGCCGTGGCAATAAATTGCCAAGAGGATTACAACGAGTTTCAAAAATAGAGGTTGAATCAGCTACTGATACTAATACAAGTGCAGATGATGCAACTCAGTTAAGTGAATAAAAATACTACTGAGTTTTTATGAAAATTAGTCTTCACTAGTCGAAGACACAAAAAGGCCAACAAATGATTCAAATTTGTTGGCCTTTTTGGTTATTCATTTTCTTTATGCCAGACAAAATAACTCACTTAATGAATCGAGTAATATTCACATTAGCTATTACTGTTTATCGCTTCATCAATTAATATTTGCATTTCTAGAACAAATGCCTAGTTGCTATCATTTTTATATTGGCTTGTGGAAAGCTACTACTGGTATAGAGTAAACGTTCTTGAGCCGGTAGGTAAGTCATGCTGTCACTCTGAGAAATAGAATTAAATGGCAATCTAACTAAAGGGCTTTGGATTTTTTTGCTTAAATCATAGGCTATCAATTGATAGTGATCATCAAAGCTTTTTTGGTAATAAACATGCTCTTTATCATAGGTCCATGCGTACAAGGTATTAAAGATATCACCATCAATTACTTTTTCTGCAACATGGATATTATTGATGTTTTTTTGCCACAGACCTCGTTTAAGTTTGGTATAGAGTAAAGTATCGTGTGATGTCATTACACCATAACGCCCGCCATCATAAGTCAGTCGCTTCGTACTGGCATCAGCAATATTAATACTATAAATATCGGTATGTTTGTCGCCATAGATGGCAGAGATAATTGCACTATCATCAAATGACCAGTTTGGACGGTGGTGCTGTGCAAAAGGACTTTTCAGTAAGGTAACCCGCTCATTTTCAATGGAGTATATAAAGATACCGTCACCTTTACCTTCTAAAAGTGGTGCTAAAAAGGCAACCTTTTGTCCGTCATGTGACCATTTAGGATATCGAATAGTCTGCTTTAAATTAGTTAACTGTTTACGTGCGCTTCCATCGGGTTTTGCAGACCATAGCTCATCAAAGCCAGATTCATTTGAAGAAAATACTACTAAATCAGTTGCTGGGCTGTAATCAGGTGACTCATAGGTAAAGCTTGATTGTAATACAGGGAAAGGGCTACTTGCTATAGCGTCATTAAGCTGCAAACTCATCAGCGAAGAGTTTTCTTTTCGCTCTTGGTAATACAATTGTTGTGATTGCTTGGCAATGCTGGGGTAACTAAAACCAGTTAAGTCTAATGCTTGGTTTACTCTACTTTCAATGTTTATAACATAACCAAATTTATTATCTGCGCGTTGTACAGCAAATGCTAGCCTTTGACTATTGTCAAACCAAGACATGCCAACAACATCTTCTTCGCCAAATGTAAGCTGTTCGGTTTTTTTAGTTGCTAAATTAACTAGGTAAATATTTTCACTTAAGCGATTAATTCGTCTCGAAATTGCTAGGTATTTTCCATCGGGAGAAAAAGCCATATCTCTATCTTTATACTGACAATCATGGTCACAAGAAAAGCGAGTCATTGCAAAGTTGTTTGATGTTAAATCAATAAAATAAATGCCAGTTCTTTTTGCTAAGGCGCCTTTGTTATATACAGCAAGGGTTTTATCGTCAGGAGAGATATCTAGGTAATAATAGCCTCCTTGCATAGGACAAGTGGCTAGTTTTGTTTCTTGCTGGCTAAGTACTTTTAATTGTATGTAGTGACAGCTATTGTTTTTTTTGTCTTTACGAGAGAAATATAAATATTGACCGTCGTTACTCCAAACACTATGCCCCTGGGTAGCATTATCAAAAGTTAATTGTTTAGGCGGCAACTCAACTTGATGGGTATCTTTCATAAAAAGATTGGTTGGTTTATTTGTTAATACTTGGCTATAAACCAAAAAACGACCATCGGGTGAGGTGGCAGGAAAAAGTTCACTGCCTGGGTGTTTGGTGATTGTAGTGATTTTAGCCACTTCATCCGTTGAGAATTGTTGACTAATGAGCAGCAGCAATAAGGAGATGATTAAGGCGAGTAATGTGTGGGTACGACTTATCGTTTTAATACTATTGCCGATTTTCTCTGAATAATTTGCAGATTCCTGCTGTTTTTTAATACCTTGGTCTTGATATTCTGAGTTATCTACTGCAGTTTCAATGGAGCTATCTACAGAGTAATTAATAGAGCTTTCGACCAGTTCTGTGCTGGATATATTGGTTATTGCCGGCGGTACCACTTGCCATTGAGGCTTTATCATTAATTGATAGCCAGCTTTGCGAATGGTTTTTATTATTTCCTTTTCATCTTCAACGTCGGTGAGTGTTTTACGCAAATGCCAGATAGCATTGGTTAAGCTCTTTTCGCCGACAAAGCTATCTTGGCCCCAAATATGATCAATGAGTTCATCCCTGGGTACAACACGACCATAGTTTCTTGCCAAATATACCAGCACTTCAATAAATTTAGGCTGTAGTGATTGTTTTTCACCATCATCGATTTGAATGCTAAATTCAGCGGGCGTTACTTGGTAACGGCTAATTTTGAATGACTTATCTGGCATGATGTGAACTATGTGTGCTCAGCTTGGTTTGTTTTATAGAATTAGTAAATTGTCGAAATATGTCCCTCTTCTTATCATATTAACCTTTCCTTAGGTTAAATTCATGCTAACAAAATTATCAAAGCTAAGTAACTTTTTTTATCTCACTTTTCGTTAGTTTGTTGAAAATACTTTCAAAAACATATCAAAGTGCGCTTGCTTGCTTACTGTATAACACCTTGCTTTTATTGCTCTATTTGTTTGTTTTTTAATAATAGATATTAAATAGATGTACAAATGACCTTCTATAGATTGCATAAGTAGTCTGAGTTTCTTAAAACAGAGGAAAGCTTAATTAGCTCTACGTTTTATTAACATACAGTTACTTGGAACTAAGGTGTTTGCTTTATGAGTTTTGCTTATTACCTGATCTGTCATGGCTTGTTTTTAAGTAGCTCATCGATTTCTATTAGTCGCTAATTAGCCTCTTTTAGGGATAGCCCAAAATATAAAAATAAATAATATAAAAATATAACTAAACAAAAACACTAAGAGAGATGAATGATGAATAAGAGTCCAATCACCATCGCAATTCAAACTGCCATATATACCGCCTTCGCTGGTAGTGCTATTGCGTTTTCCCCTGCAACTTTGGCAGCAGATGCTGAGAATGCAATAGTTAAACCTTTAGAGCAAACTGCACCAGCTGAAGGCGTTGAAAAAGCTGAAGCGGATGAAAAAATTACGGTAACAGGTTCACGCTTACGTCGTGATAGTTTCACGGTTGCTACACCTTTAGCGACCATGAACCATGAATCAATACAAGATACTGGTTTAGGCTCATTATCTGAAATTTTAATTGACGAACTGCCACAAATAGCTGTGGGTAGCAGTAACAGTAATAGTCAATCAAATATTACTGCTACTGGGCTTTCAACAATTGATTTACGAAACTTAGGCACAAGCCGAACCTTAACCTTGATTGATGGGCGTCGCGTAGTTTCAAACAGTCACAATAGTGGAGCGGTTAGTTTATCAACCATTCCAACAGGTATGGTAAAAAGAGTTGATGTTATTACCGGTGGCGCATCAGCTGCATATGGCTCAGATGCTGTTGCGGGTGTAGTTAACATTATTACTCAAACAGATAAGGAAGGTTTTGGCTTTAAAGCACGCGGTGGTGAAAGTACTGAAGGCGGCGCTAAAGAGTTCTCTTTAAGTTTAGATTACGGTAGTACTTTTGCTGATGATCGTGGTTATTTATTTTTCAGCTCAAATTATGATAAACAGTATGGTTTAACATATAGCGATAGAAAGCGTGCTCAGCAGCAAGAATCACATGGTTATGATAGTGACAGAATGTGTAACACCATGGACACGGAAGATTTTCCTGATGACGGTCAATGTATGCGTGATATTAGTCAAGCAGATTGGCGCGGTTTAAGTGACTCAATTCCAGGAGGCGTTTTTAATGAGCCATCAAGAACGACCGTTGGCGGCCAATGGATTGGTAATGATGGCGTAATTCGCCAAGACTGGAATCAAATGAAATATGGTATAGATACTGACCAATTTGTCATGCTAAAAGTACCAGATGAGGCTATTACTACAGCTTTAAAAGTAGACTTTGATTTAACTAATGATATTACTTTTTATAGCCAAGTTCAGTATAGCGTAAATAAATCCCTAAATACTAAAGCGCCTGAAAGTGAAGACGAAAGCGATATTGTTGTGACATATGACCCTGCAACAGGTGTTTTTGGCAATGTTGATATGGGCCGAATTAGTAGAGATAACCCGTATGTGCCGGCTGCAATTGCTGCAGAAAGTGGTAGCTCAATTAAATGGGATAGAAACTTTGCCGAAGTAGGTAATATTTTTACCGATAATACCCGTGAAACTCTTCGTACATGGGTCGGTTTACAGGGCACTGTATTTGATGGCGATTGGGACTGGGATGTTTCGGTTGGCTACGGTAAATTTACGCAAGAGCAAATCCGTGGTAATGAAATTGATGTAATCAAAGCTGGCTATGCATTAGATGCTGAATATGCTGCGGATGGTACAACAATTCAATGTGCTGATGATGATGCACGTGCTGCGGGTTGTGTTCCAATGAACCTATTTGGTGAAGGCTCAATTACTTCGGATGCAGCAAATTATATCCGTGTTAACCCAACCATAGATACAACGGTTGAACAAATCACCATTGGTGGCTATATGGCTGGTGATTTATTTGAAATGCCAGCAGGTCCTGTTTCAACTGCTTTTGGTTTTGAATTTCGTGAAGATTCGCAGAAAGTTGAGACTGGTGGTGGTGCAACCGAAGGCGGCATTTCTTTTAACTATGTTCCTCAGTATGAAGGTGACGTTAAAGTTTCAGAGGTTTATGGTGAAGCAGGTATTCCACTTCTAAGAGATGTAGCGGGAGCAAAAAGTTTGACCGCAGAAGTCTCAGTACGTGTTGCTGATTATAGCTGGGCAAGTACCGGCTTAGTACAAAGTTATAGAACCGGTTTAACTTGGGAGCCAGCACCAGGTTACCTAGTTCGAACTAACTGGGCCCGTGCACAACGAGCGCCATCGATAAACGATTTATTATCCCCTATTGCAGGCGATTATGATTCATTATCAGATATATGTGATGAAACCACGGCTACTTCTACCGATCCAGGCCATGATAACTGTCGTAAAGAACCACTTATTGCCGCAGCTATTGATGCTGATGGCATCTTTGAAGAGAGTGATAATAATTACTCACCAAGTGCAGGTAATGAAAACCTGAAAGAAGAAACTGCCGACACCATCACTTTTGGCCTTTCATTGACTGACGATGCTATCTTTATGCCTGAAGGTTTCAGTTTAGCGGTTGATTATTACGATATAGCTATTGAAGATGCAATTTCTACCTACTCAAATGAAGATATCATGAGTTTTTGTTATGACTCATCCTTAGCGTGGGATGTAAAAGGCGGCAGCAATGCTTTTTGTAATGAGTTAAAGCGTGATGAAGATGGTGCGTTAATTGAAGTTATTCAGCGTAAATTTAATGTTGATGAAATACGTAATAGTGGTATTGATTTAACGGCTGAATATGTGCATGATTTTAATACATTTGGTCGCATTAAGTTTAAAACAGACTGGACCCATGTATTAGACTGGGAAAAAACTGTCGATACACCTGAAGGACCTTCAACAACTGACTTCTCGGGTTATTATGATAATGATATATATGATACTACAGGTACTGCCTCATTAACTTGGTATAAAGATGAATGGCGTGTCCGTTGGAGTACTAAATTTAAAGCTGGCACTACTGTGAATCAAGAAGATGAGCAAGACTGGTTAGATGATATGGCTAACAACGATGAGCTATGTGCCGCAAATGATGCTGATTGTGTCACTAACCCTGAAGCGTTAGCATTTAATGAACTTGGCTCATACATCAAGCATGATGTTTCGGTATCTTACACTATGGACTTACCAAAATATGGTGAAATTAGATTCTTTGGTGGTTTAAACAACATCTTTGATAACCAAGGGGACTATAGTCCAGGCGGTAGAGGACATTACTATAGCGGTTATGGTAGTAGTGTTGGTCGTTTCTATTATGCAGGAGCTGAAATTAATTTTTAAGCTTAGAGTTTTAGGCTAATTTTTAGGAGGTTAGCTAAACTAACCTCCTTTATTCTATCCCCACACGGAAGTGGTTTTCTTATTCTTAATAAATA
>Ga0105356_10004346_pt1 | contig 13692 bp, 7 predicted proteins | sample GOMGulsemesocosm_3_FD_83502 | JGI IMG/M metagenome (GOLD analysis project Ga0105356, IMG submission 83502) | Methane-oxidizing microbial communities from mesocosms in the Gulf of Mexico - GOM9D Gulf of Mexico | ecosystem: Environmental > Aquatic > Marine > Cold seeps | place: Gulf of Mexico...
ACGCTGTGCGATGAAAAGGGTTTTATCACTCCCGAGTACATTCAACACTATGAAGAATTAGCACAAGGCGGCACTCCCCTATTGATTACTGGTGCGGCCAGCTATAACTCGTTTTCCCGAGGTGTGCCATTTCAGCTCGCGGTAGACCACGATAACAAAATTGAAGGTTTGAAAAAATTAGCAGACACCGTACACCAGTACGGTTCGAAAATCATGGTCCAGATCTATCACACCGCTCGCCAAGCGGCACCCGATCCCGTCGGCAGAACACAAGCACAGGCCCCCTCCGCAGTATCCGAGCCCATTCTGGGGGTTAAACCTAAGGCGATGACAATCGCCGAAATTAGTGAATCGATCAAACAATATGGCGATGCCGCCGAGCGCTGCAAAATCGCCGGTATGGACGGCATTCAAATCCATGCGGCCCATGGCTACTTATTAAGCTCATTCTTAACCCCACACACCAATCGGCGTAAAGACCAATACGGCGGCAGCTTCGACAACAGAATACGTTTTCTGTTAGAGATCTATCAAGAAGTGCGCAAACGCGTAGGCGACGACTTTCCGGTCATTATGAAGATCAATGGCTCTGATGATTTGCCCTACAGAAAAGGGCTATCCACTAAGACGCTAGTCGCTATTGCACAACGGATGGAACAAGAAGGTATCGACGCGGTTGAGATAACCGCTGGGCATTACGAGTCGGGCTTCACTTTTGAAAGAGGTAATTTCAAAGGCTACACTCGCAACGTACTCAAGCACGGAATGGGTGTTCACTTTTCCAAAGCGAAAGCCAGCGTCATGTGGCTATTCGCTCCAATCGTAGACCTGTTCTTTCAAAAAAGTGCTAAGTTCACACCCGCGTTCAACATGAGCTATGCCAAACAATTTACAGAGGCTCTCAAGGTACCCGTTATTTGCGTAGGCGGCCTAAACACCAAAGAGCAAATGGATCGTGCCCTGAACAATAATGATTGCGACATGATCTCTGTAGCAAGGGGGTTAGTCGCCGACCCCTATCTCTATCACCACATGAAAAACGAACTGAAAGGCCCCGAGTGCAATTATTGTAACGCCTGCTTTGCACGCCCGGGCGTAAACCCGCTCGACTGCTACGAGCCCTATATAAAATCGCAAAAAGATAAGATGCTCGCGCGTGAGCAGCCCGCACGAATAGAATCACTCGACGTAGCCTAACGTTATAGCACGCGATTGAGTAGATGGGCTTCATAGCCTATTGATTTTCAGTCATCCAAACTTGTTTTTATATGCACCCGTGGTTGCGAGTGCTTATAAACATCAGTTTGGATGTATTCGCTGAGACTCAGATCGGATATAGCATTCAACTTACAGACCAGAAAAATACCAAATCACCATGGTACCGACACCTAACCCGTTATCTGGCGACCAAAAATTTCACGCGCAATCGCCCAACGCTGTACTTCATTGGCTCCTTCATAAATTTCACCAATTTTCGCGTCTCGATAAATTGACTCCAACGGCCAATCAATACCATCGGCCGACATCCTGCGCGCAAAACCGTATCCTCCACAGGCTTGAATGGCATCGCGAGCCATATCGACGGCAACTTCACTGCCCGCCACCTTTGCCATTGCCATCAACGGCAGGGCTTTGTTGCCTTTGTCGTAGTTAATGGCTGCTTTTTGGTAGAGGTTGCGCGCATTTTCAATCGCTGTGGCGTGGTCTGCATACTTAAACTGCCAGTGTTGAAAAGAAGCAATTTTTTCACCGAAAACACTTCGCTCAGATATGTAGTTGGCTGAGTAATCGAAGGCGCGCTGGGCCATACCCACACCCAGCGCTGCTATACCTGCGCGTCCCATGGTCAAAGATGCTAGCGCCGCGCGTAGTCCTTTTCCCGGCGTGCCTATGACACGGTCGGCGGTGACGAATACGTCCTTAAAGACAATGTCTGAGGTCAGTTGTGCGTGATTGCCCATCTTTAAATCGGGGTCTGAAACAGTGACGCCTGGGTCGTGCATGTCGACCAGTAACATTGTCAGCGCACCTTCACTTTTACACAGCAAGCAGACAATATCACCGGCCACAGAATTGGTGATCCAGCGTTTACGGCCATTGACAAGGTAGCCACCCGCCACGGGTTTGGCCTCAGTCTGCATCGCCTGTGCAGACAGGTCGGTACTGGTTTCAGGCTCGCTGGTGGCAAAGCAGCAGACGATTTCACCGGCAATTAACTTGGGGATATAAGTCTGGCGAATTTCGTCGGAGGCATTTAACAGTGTCTGACCACAGAGGATCGCTTGGCCATCGTAAAGTGCCGAAGCAGCACCCGGCGCGTAGTAACCCAGCTCCTCCATCACGGTGAGGGTCGCCAATGTTGGAAATTCTAGGCCGCGCCCACCGAGCTCGCCAGGAAAAGACACGCCGTAGAGCCCTGCATCGGCAATCGCTTGCACCAAATCAAAGCGAAACCCGTCTCGACGTTCCGGTGTCGTATTGAGCTCATGCGCTAGAGGCTTTAATACAGCGTCCGCAAATTGACGCGCCTCATTTCTTATCATTAGTGTTTCTTTCGGTAAAAGAACATCACTACATAATTTATCAGAATATCTTCTTCTATCAGACATGACTTACTCCTCTCAAAAAATTATAACAACCAATTTTAGTGATTTTCCACGCCCAAAAAAGTCAATTGTTTCTTGTATTGTCCTCTCCGAAAATTGGTTCGCGCTTCTCAAGGAACGCAGCCACCCCCTCGTGAAAATCCTTATCGAAGGAATTTTCAATAAACGAAACTTCTTCACTACGGAGCTGCTGTGGAAATTCGCGACACACACTCTCGCGTAGTAGGCGTTTTGTACTGGCCAAAGCCTGAGGTGCTGATCTCGCCAGCTTTTGAGCGAGTTTAAGCAACTCGGCCTCGAGACGTTCTTTCGTAACAACACGATTTACCAACCCCAAGCGTAGAGCCTCCGCGGCATTTATATTATCGGCTAGCAGCGCGATTTCCATCGCTTTCCTCAAGCCTACTATCTGAGTTAATGACCACGCCCCCCCACAATCAGGACTGTTGGCGATATTGATATACGCCAAATTAAAAACTACGTTATCTGCAGCTATTGCTAGATCTGCTGCCAGCGCGAAACTCATACCCGCGCCAACGACGGCGCCTTGAAGTTTCGCAACAACGATTTGTGGTGCTACTGACAATTTTGTCAAGGCCTTGTGTAGTGGATCGATTAGCTCTCTGGCGACTTGCGGCGCCTGTTCGCCTGCATCCTTGAAACAGGTTAGGTCTCCTCCCGCCATAAAGTCCCTACCCTGTCCAGAGATGACGATCACCCTAGCACCTTGCATCGTAGTAGCCGCCTCTACTGCTGCTAAAAAGGCTCTCGCCAAGTCTATATTGACAGCATTGAGTGATGCAGGCCGATTGAAGCGAATCTCTACAATGCTCTCTCTCACTTCAAGTTCAACCAACGACTGATTGATCATTTCAACTATTCTCCATATATAATTAAGGGCTCCGTTTATCCTGTAATCAACATTGAAGCGTTGACGAGAACAGCCAATCAGAAAAATCTGGACAACAGAGAATTTCAGCGATATTTTTGTGGTCCGCCAGATACTTCACCATCATCCTAGCTAGCTCTATCTCAGCTAGGGTACGTCGAGCATGAAAAAATCGCGGTCCTTAATCCTCACTCGGCAATAAGCATCCCACTATATTTTTCAGATATTAGCCTGTAAAAATAAGTCCTCGTTCAAGATGCTCGATTTTCGTCTTCCCCGCTGACAGGTTCTGTCGTGTGCTACTAAAAAATCCCTACAGCAAAATTTACACTTGCCCCGTCTAATTCTGTACTTCTCTCACGAGTCAGAATAGAGAAATTATCACCGTAGACTGCAAGGTTAACGCTGCCAGCCCTAGTGAACACCCTTACTCTTGTGCTGAAGACATCTCTATCGACTAACCGGCATGGTCTCTTAATTCACGCTTTAAGATTTTCCCCGATGCGTTTTTGGGAAGAGCCTTCATGAAATGTACATGTTTAGGTATTTTATAAGGAGCAAGTGACTTTTTGACGAAGTTGATTAACTCCTTTTCTTCAATCACCTGACTATCTTTAATGACAACAAAGGCGGAAATTGCTTCAATCCATTTTTCATTTGGGGTTCCTATAACGGCAACCTCAGTCACCGATGAATGTTGATACAACGCCTCTTCTACCTCTCGGCTCGCAACCAGAACTCCACCGGTATTTATGACATCTTTGATTCGATCAACAATGTATATATAACCATCTTCATCCATGATGCCCAAATCTCCAGAATGAAACCAACCATCGGTAAATGACTTCTCTGTTTCTTCGTCTTTATCCCAGTATCCTCGCATCAACTGTGGAGAACGATGAACAAGTTCACCTCGCTCTCCAACAGGTACATCTTTCATATCATCATCGACAATACGAATTTCAACATTTAGAACGGGCCTCCCGGCTGAAGCCGGTTTAACTTTGTGATCCTCCGGACTTAAAACTGTTGCTAGTGGAGAAATTTCGGTTTGTCCGTAGCAATTGTAGAGCCCCGCTTGGGGAAAAGTTTCCATAAGTTCATGAATGATAGGTTCTGGCATAATGGATGCGCCATAGTATATATTCTGGAGGGTGCTCAAATCATGTTCACCCAAATCTTTGCTACGTAATAAGTTTATCCAAACTGTAGGCGGAGCAAAAAAGCTGTCTATATTTTTAGCCTCGATCAAACCGAATACTGTCGCGGGATCTGGCGTATTAATCAGTATTGTAGTTCCCCCAATAAGCAAAGTAGGGACCGTATATACATGCATTTGAGCTGTATGGTAAAGCGGCATTGCGGCCAAGGCGGTATTGGATTCACTGATACGAAGATGAATGATGCAGCTCATGTATTCAGCTAGTAGGCATTCATGCGTCATGATGGCCCCCTTAGGCAACGACGTAGTGCCCGAGGTATACATTATTTGAACACATTCGTTTGCTTGTATACTTCTGGCGGGGAGACCTGCATCACTCTTCTCAAGAGCAACCTTCAAAATATCCAACCCTTCACCATCATAGAGGCTCCCACGGATCTTAACTTGATCGCACAGTGGTAACACTGAACACACCGAGGCCACCTTGTCGGCTAGTGCAAGATCATAGAACAGCGCTTTGCTGCCTGACTGAGAGAGAATATAGGCAAGCTCATTGTCAACCAAACCGTAGTTGACGGGAACATGAATAAATCCGCCCTCAAGGCAAGCAAGATAACTTATCAAATAGGCGTCAGAATTTTTCCCATAAGTGGCAATCCTATCGCCTGGTTCAAGCCCTAAATCTAAGAAGTACATGGCTACACGACGACCAGCAAGGTGTAACTGATGAAAAGTCCAAGTACGCTCGAGAAATTGTAATGCAATCTTATTGGGGCGAACCTGTACAGTACGGTTCCAAGCATCCGGCAGTGTATTTCGATAAGAAATAGGAGGTATCATCTAAGAACTCTCTAACCCTTGGAGTTGACATATTCCATCGACTCCTTATTGTTAAAAGGATAGTCATCACTAGGATAACGTCTGAATCATTCCAAATATTGGTAACACCCAAGTTTCAAATCACGACACGTTTCAAAAATGTTGCTCTATTTCGATAAGGTATGGGTGTTACTCAATAGGAGATCGGTTGATTTTGAGTCAGTACTGATAACTTACTGTCACACCGAAAGTTCTCGGCCGACCCGCCATGCGAGCCCCAGTCTCAGACGAACTAATCACAGAATTCCAATAATATTCGTCGGTTATATTCTTGCCCCATAGCATTAAGCGAGTCCGACCATCTTTTGATTCGTACCCAATACGGGCGCCAACAGTAAAGTACTCATCGATGACGAAATAGTTTTCATTAAGCGACTTGTGGTAGCTCGTTGGGGCATTGAGATTATCGCTCAAGCTAATGTCGTCTCCATCAAATACGGCATCAGATTTCGATTGGCCAACTATATTAGTACCCATGAACAGTTCGCCACCGCTCCTAAGTGGAAGCCGGTAATCTAGATCTATGCTATAACTGAGCTCAGGGGTCAGAGGCAGGCTTTCCCCAGAGAGATCTCGGTTAACACCATATACATCAAAGGCATACTCCTCACCGTTCAAAGTTGCTGGGTACTCTTTGACCTCGGAGTCGATATAAGTTAATGCAGCGGTCAACGTCATGTTTTCCGTCAACTGAGCCGTGATATCCATTTCGATACCAGTAATGGTGGATTCAGGTATATTTACCAAACGATCTAATGGACCAAAAATGGGGGTTAAGGTTTTACCGCGCACCTGTTTGTCTTCATAATTATAATGAAAAATAGCGCTATTCCACTGAGCTCGACCTTCTGCAAAGGAAGCTTTAAAGCCGATTTCATAGGCCATCACAGATTCTTCCGTAACGGGAGTTAATTGCGTCTGAAGAAAAGCGGCAATATTTGGGAAGCTTCCCGCCTTATAACCCTGAGAGACATTGGCGTAAACCAACAGATCATTAGATGCTATATAATCAAGGCCCAACCTCCAAGAAATATTGTCCTCGGCAAGAGTATCTCTATAGGCTCCGGGTACACCTTTACCAGGAACATCATCGAGTGCCCCACAATCTCCCACACCAACATCGGTAAACGTATTACTCGACAGGCCGCCAAAAATATTGAGCAATGTCGCGAAGTTACTGCCGGTCCCGACCCCAGAACTCGTGTCCGGCTGATCGGTGTCGTTTGGGGTTCCGTAGATACAGCTGACGGCCTTAATTTTTGTGTTTGTATAACGAGTACCAACCTTCAGTACCCAGTCTTCTGAAAAATCAATATCGACATTTCCGAAAATTCCGTAAGCTTGGATGTCCTGCTCCAGAAATGAGCCAAGGCTGTGGATCGAATTGGTGGCAGCTCTGTTACTGGTGTTCTCTGAAAAGTCCAGATATTGATCTTCGGAGGTACCGCTATCCTCATAATTGGCACCAACTATCCAGCGAAAGGCGTCTTGGTCGCCAGCAAGGCGGACTTCCACAAACGCCGAGTCGACCTCACCTATATTGTGGCGAAAGTCAGCAGTGTTTAGACGGTATCCATCGCCATCTTGGGTCTGGTTTTGCTCATAATCACTGTAAGACGCTAGCGTTGTGAGGGTTATAGAGTCTGTCAAATCAAAATCACCACGAGCATGTACCTGGAAAAATTCTTTATCACCAGAGGGCTCTGCATTGGGGGACCAGTCAGCAGATTTAGCGTCCTCGCTAGTCAACGGCTGTGCCACCTGTAGGGTAGCGTTCTCAACCGCAGACAACGCCTTTGGCGTAACCCCAACTAACTGCAGAGCCTGCGGATCAGATTTATCGCTCCATCCATTGATACCAAAATTTATTTCCGCAGTATTAGTGGGCCTAAATCGAAGTAGCATGCGAGCAGCAGTGTAATCTTCCTTTCCACTCTCTTCAGAAGTAGTGACGCTTTCCTGCCACTCGTCTGCATGGACACTTTGAACAGCAAGTCGAGCTGTAACCTTATCGCTTAAAGCACCACTGACAAACCCATTCGCTTCAGTCTTATTATAATTTCCGTAGCTAAAGTCGCCGCCAAAAGTAAACTCTTCTGTGGGCTTAGCCGCGATAAAGTTAATGGCTCCTCCTGTAGAGTTGGTCCCAAAAAGCACACCCTGTGGGCCCTTAAGTACTTCAGCTCTCTCTAGGTCGTAGGCACTGTGGGAGGTCATGGCGGGAAATGGTAAAGGAACTTCATCAACGTACAGGCTTGTTGCGGGGTAGACACCTAGCGAGCTCTCATTAAAGCCAACCCCGCGCAGTGTTAGAATGGGAGTATTTTGCTGACTTGTTGCAAAAGTTAACCCTGGTACTGAAGAAGTAATTTCCTCAATGCTCGTCAGCTTTTGGTCCGTCAGCTTACTTGCTGAAAGCGCGGTAATTGAAAGACCAATATCATTGGCACTTTCAGCCCTCTTATTGGCAGTGACAATCACCTCCTCCAGCTCAGCCTGAACCGTAATCGGCGACATTATTGCCGACGCCATAAGTACAGCAGTAACTAGTGGTTTTCTTTTATACATTTCGCTCATTGCTCCCATTCCCGTAAATATTTATTTGCGAATTTATTATTTTTTCGGATAAGAATAAAACCCCCACTAAATATCTAAGGCCTTGTCAAATAGCCTGAACTTATAAGGAGGTTATCTATTCTAGGGCGAGGAGATGGATTGCCACTAGGCGCTGCGCGACAATTAACACGTAGTTTGCGCCAAATTACATTAGAGACGCAGGCTAATTGGATTTTTTCAGTGTTGCGCTAGGTGTACAACCAAATTGCTGATAGTAACGCTTCGAAAACCTACCAAAATCAGAGATACTATAGTCGAGAAGCAGCTTCGTTATAAATCCTCTAGTTGACCTATCTCCAGTCAAGAGCTTTCGATGTATGGCGGAGAGTTTTTCCCGACGAATATAATCTGTTGGTGTTTTCCCAACGTGACGCATAAAATTCCGCTGTAATGTACGCACCGAAACCCCACTAATTTTGGCCAGTTCGATTAAAGATAATGGCTCCTTGATATTCCCTTCAATGTAGTCAATGACCTTTTTAACTTGCCGGGGCAGCATCAATGAATCAGAACTGGAAAGGCGGGAGGAATAATTATGTGGTTGCAGTTCAAGAAGAGTTGAAATAACCAGATCAGAGTAGCAATTCATAATAGACGCTCGGCTGAACACCTCAGGAATTGCAATAGCTTGACTCATGATATAGTTAATCGTAGCACTCAAATTTTCGTTATAGTTGCGAGTATTTACATCAAACACGACTTCTTCTGTAATATCATCATTTAGCAATGATGATAAGTAACGCTTAAGTCGACTGCTATCAATTTGAGCTAAAAGTCGACTACAATTTTTCCCTAGGCGCATATGGTAAGGCCTTGAGGGTGAAGTCAAAACAGTATCACCAGGCTGTGTTTTTATAATTCCTTGATCATAAATAATTTCGCCACTTCCGAACATAGTAGTTTGTAGAAAATAGGTATCAACATCAATTGAAGGAGTAACGACAACACTTGAACCATAACTAACATGCACTAGCGATAGGCCAGACAACTGTATTCGATCAAAGCTCACATCTAAAAGTTCATCATCATTGATGACTCGAATCTTATGCGGGGGCAATAGCTCATCAATCAACCTATGCGCATCGTCAATACAATCTGTTTTAAATAATGGAAAGTTACTCAATGGATTCTTCAAGGTTGGAAGTTCTTCGTCCAAAATCCTACTATGAATATTTGTCATAACGATTCTATCTTCCATAGATTATCACTGTTCTAAAGAGGGTATAGTATACATTCTATAGCGTCTAGCAATAGACGGCACACTTGTCATGACCAAAATATCACAGTCTAAATAGTATAGGAGTAAACGGTAAATTCGTGCGGTACAACTGATTTCGTCAATTCCATATTTTCTCGTTGTGCCACTTTATTTTTATATCTAGAAGTGAAATTTCAAAATAGATATTTCAAGGGTTTTAGCTGTTAGGAAAGAAAATCGTCATATCTAGTTCTGTCACGATATCTAGAATATGATATCCCTAACTATTTTCTAAGTTTTCAATTTCACTATTCGAAATCGTGTATTTAATGCCTATGATTACCCTACGGGAGAACTTAGTTAGGGCCCTTTTGGTCGTCAGCGACGGGACTGCCGCAGCACATAGAAGGTAACCCAACGATAGGGCAGCAAACTCAGTAATAGACTTTGAATTCGTAACGACAAAGTCGGGAGAAATATCAACTTTTTACGCTGAAGTCCCTTATAACCAGCCAATGCAACCTGTTCAGGTGTAGCCACATTTTTAGCGACAAATTCAGTAGCGCCAGCGGCCGAATCACTATCGGTTTGAGCCACAGAGAGAAAGCTAGTTTTTGTCGTGCTAGGGCATAGACACGACACCGTAATACCATACACTCCCAGCTCTCGAGCCAATGCAGCACTGAGTGAAATCACGTAAGCCTTACTGGCGCTATAGGCCGCAAACAGCGGCATCGGAGTGAAGCCCGCTAGTGACGCAACATTGAGAATACGTCCCTCGCCTCTAGATTTCATCGCCCCGCCAAATAACGCTATTAATTGTGTCAGTAACAAATTGTTAAGTAACAACATTGATTCGAGTCGATCGATGTCAATATCGACATGATCGCCAAACAAACCGAAACCGACATTATTCACCAAAACATCGACATGGATTTTCTGCTCAAGGCTCCAGTCATAAACGCTCTTCGCAGAGCCCAGTTTAGAGAGATCCATTTGTAGCGTACGCACCTCAATACCGGGATAAGTTTGTCCTAGCGAGTGCTTAAGATCATTCAATTCCTGCTCAAGCACTCCAACCACCAGAATTCTGTAGCCGTCAGCCGCGAACAAACGACTAAGCTCTAGGCCGATACCGCCTGCACCACCGGTTATTAACACGGTTTTTTCGTTTATATCAGACATAGAATCTATCAATTCCTCAATTGTTCACGCAATAAAATTCGACTTCCCACCGATAGAGCTATGCCGCACTAGTGACACATTACAATAGAGCTAGAAACGATAGCTGCCATGTAAACCGACAATTCGCGGCTCTTCCACCGTGCCGAAAAATATACCGGCCCCTAGCGGCGAATCTGAAATAAAGCTATGTGTGGTCTCATCAGTTAAATTACGAACGTAAAGAGCAACCTCCCAACTATCATCGAGCGATGACAGTGCTACACGCGCATTCACCTTGACATAGCCGTCCTGTAAACTATTGCTGTCTAAATCGCCATCCAAGTACATTTCACCTTTGTAATTGACATCCACATGAGTGCGCAATTCGAGACCATCAGTCACCATCAGGCTATAGTCAGCGGCTAAAGTACCACTCCATTCAGGTGCATTAGCGGCTCGTTGGCCAGATAGATCTTGACTACATCCAGCCCCAATTGCCGCTAACTGCTCGACGGTGCAAGGCGCATTCGAATACGAGTTAAATTCGCTGTCTAGGTAGGCAAGCGCGAAGCTCATCTCTAAGTCCTCTGTCACCGCCAACTGGCCCTCCACTTCAACACCTTTGGATGTTAGCTCGGCCGCATTGCCGACAGTGAAGGTAGTATTAACGAGTGAAGAGACTTGAAGATCTGAGACTTCGGTTTGAAACAAGGTCGCACTAAGCCGAGCTCGTCCGTCCAGTAGCGTCGACTTAACCCCCAGCTCCCACGCTTTAGCCTCCTCGCTGTTAAACTCGACATTTTCAGCTAGTGACCCTAAGAAAGGCGCTGTTACAGTAGGAGTGTATGTCGCACCATCGGGAGAGCTGTTGTAACCACCCGATTTGTAACCTTCAGAGTAAGAAAAATAAATCAGTGTTTCTTCTGTCGGGCTCCATAATAATTTCACCGATGGATCAAGGTGATATTCAGTACGACGAAGATCTTCGTTATGGGAGAATGTTGACAGCTGTTGTTGCGCCGCAAAGAGTAACGCAGTGTTTGCATTTGCGAGACCGGCTGCGGTTGGTACTCCATTGTTGTCAATTAGCTCTGTCTGCAATCCCGGAGCACCGACACTCAAGCTATTACTCTTAGCCATCTCCTTAACATCCTCTGAATAGCGTACGCCTAACTCCACAGACAGTGCTTCAGTAATCTCGTAGTTAATTTCTAAAAAGACTGCTAAGGTTTCTGAATCTTGAATGTTACTTGGTGAGCGCACAATGCTGTTAAGCTCTTGACCAACCAAACCAGCGGCGCTTGGGTCTAGCGCCGCAAAGACAGCCCCGTTCCAAATGCTATTAATGCCTACATCCGCTAAGGTCATTCCAGCCGGTGCGATTGGGTTTACCAGTGCAGCAGGCAATAAACCAAATGTACCACCCAAGGTGCCATCAACAAAAGTATCTGCGCCTAAACTCAACTGTTGCTGCTCATAGTAAATTCCGGTAACAAAATTGAGAGGCCCCTCAAAGTCACTAGCCAATCGAAACTCCTGACTTAAGAGTTCATTTTCTTCCCACTCATCTGTTTGGATGACATTGGCAGGGGAAAAGTCGATATCGTGATCCTGAGAGAACTCAAAGTCACTGTAGGCGCTTAATGACGAGAAGGTAAGATCGTCACTCAAATCCCAATCGATTTTAATGCTAACCTGTGTTGATTCTAGCTCGTCAACGTCGGTCGGCTGATAGCTAGTATTACCTACCCAACTATCGTAATCTCCTCCTTTTCCGGTCGGCGAAAAACCTTGAACTAACGACGTCGCCACCGCGCCAAGAACGCTTGTCAGTGGTAATTGATTACTGCCACTGAGAGCACCCTGCATCAAGGATCTATCAAAAACGGGATTTACAATCTCTGCCCCTTCAGCGTCTGTCTTCACTTGTGAGAATTTGGTAACAACCCTCAATGTATCTGCGGGCTCCCACACCAGAGAGAGGCGTACTAGCGAGTCGTCTTTTTCCTGCTCCTGCCCTCCTCTGAGATGATTATCCACGTAACCGTCTGATCTTTGTTGACGCAACGAGAGCCGACCCGCCAACTCATCACTCAATGAACCCGACATTACTAGTGTCGCGCGCTGTAAATCAGTTTCATCCTCAAGGTCAGCTGATATCGTGGCCGAAAAGGTTTCTCCTAGCACAGGACTGGCAGTGGCTACTTTTATGGCACCCGCAATAGTGTTCTTTCCAAATAAAATACCCTGTGGCCCCTTCAGAATTTCAATCTGCTGGAGATCGACCATTGATTGACTGAAAGCACGACTTCGAGACTGATAGACACCATCAAGGTACATTCCTGCTGACTGCTCAAAGCTCTTAGTAACACCGGAGCCAATTCCACGAATAAAGACACCGGTGGTTTGTGCTGATCGCCCCAATTGTAATCCCGGCACTCGACCGCTTAGTTGCTCAAAGTTCGTCATGCCGGCCTCATCCATTGCCTCGCCCGAAACCGCAATCACAGCGACTGGGGTATCCATAAGACTTTCATCGCGCTTTCGAGCAGTCACTACAACTTCCTCCAGTGCAAAAGACGCCTCTGCCATAGCCGGCTGCGCGATCACTGTGGAATAACCCGACATACAAGCAATCGTCATGGCCAATGATGTGCGTGGATACATATCAGATAGTTTCATGTTCACTCTCATCTCTACTTAACAATTAGATTATTTTTATGTGCTTATCTAAAAAGCAAAGGAATATTGCGTTACAAACACAAGAAATGTGAGATCATTAACTGACAAGGAGGGTTCAAATGGAGACAAAAACAATGAGATTAGCTGAGCCTATTGTTAATAGTACTCAGTGAAAGAAGGGCATCAACAGATAAAATCCATAAAATTAATGTGGTTTTTTGACATTAGCGTGAAAGAACAGCTCCCTGATAGACCGAAAAAATAGCATAAACAGGGTCTTCGTATCACCGTGAGAATACGTAACTCCTAACATAATGGACCAACTTGTAATTTGGCCTGCCCCTATTCCTAACCGCTATCAACGGCATATAACTTGTAGTGGTCAACTAAAACTGGCCAACCCGTTATAAGTTTTCTTGTGTTCCGCTTCGGCGGCCAATGGTGATAGCCCGACGTTATGCTTGTGCGGCCGGTAGCGATTGTAATAGCCGGTAAT
>Ga0105356_10004348_pt1 | contig 13684 bp, 10 predicted proteins | sample GOMGulsemesocosm_3_FD_83502 | JGI IMG/M metagenome (GOLD analysis project Ga0105356, IMG submission 83502) | Methane-oxidizing microbial communities from mesocosms in the Gulf of Mexico - GOM9D Gulf of Mexico | ecosystem: Environmental > Aquatic > Marine > Cold seeps | place: Gulf of Mexico...
TAGTGCAAAGAGTGTCAGAATTAGAGAAACAAGTTACAGCTTTGACCGAGCAGGTATCCATTTTAACTGAGTTAATAGGTGTGTAGTAACAATAGATTTGATGCGTAATTAGATCCAAAATATTGAATGATGTTCGATTAAGTCTATTTTTGCTGTTATTCTGATGATTTATAATGATTTTATAGAAATGCATAGTTCGCACTCGTCCATGGTTACCCACCGAATTCTATACCGTTTTGGTGGGTGAAATGGTGGGTAGGTGGGTGTTTACAAAACATCTTGTGGTGGGTAAACTCAGTCTAAAGTGATATAAGACTTGAGGGCACTATGAGTACAAAGGGCAAACTATCAGCGAAGGAAATTGAATCAAAAGCCAAAAAAGGTGAAGTAGGCCGTTACGCTGATGGTAGTGGCCTGTATTTTGTCGTTCCAAAGTCAGGCTCTGCTTATTGGATGGTGCGTTACACCGCCAACAAAAAACGCAAAGAAATGACATTAGCCAAGTACTCTGATCTTGGTTTAGCGGATGCCAGATACGAAGCAGCATCTAAAATGAAACAACTCAGAGAAGGTCTTGATCCTCTTCTTGCCAGAAAGCGTGCCGATCAGGAAAGTATTAAAACGGTAGATGACCTGTTCCAAGATTGGTATCCAACGCTCGAAGCCCGATTAAAACACCCTAAGATCCCTAAGCGCATCTATACCAAAGATATAGCTCCGCACATTGGTGAATTTAAAATAGATCAAGTCACAGCCAGAGATATCCGCACCACCATTGAAACAATTAAAACCTCGGGTAGGTTAGCTATTGCTAATGATGCACTTGGCTACTGCAAACAATTATTCAATCACGGCATAAAACTCGATTTACTCGCTTATAACCCCGCAGCTGCTTTTACTTTTAAAGATGCTGGCGGAGTAGAAAAAAGCAGAGATAGAGCTTTAAGTGAAGAAGAACTTAAACAATTTTTTGCTACAGCCAAAGAACACAGTTACAGCTTTAGTCATGATAACTACCTAGCTTGTTTGCTTTTGGTCTGTTTGGGTGTACGTAAATCTGAACTGTGTGAAGCCAAGTGGGAAGAGTTTGATCTAGAAGAAGCACTATGGTCACTTCCAGCGACAAGAAGTAAAACAGGCGTTGGTTTTACTATTCCACTAGCAGCTGAAGTACTCAAATGGTTAAACGAGTTGAAGGTGTTTGCGTGTGGTTCCGAATATGTATTTCCGAGTCGTCGAGCTAGCAAAAAACCACATATGGGGGCTGATACCCTTAATAGGGCTATTACCAAGCTATTTGGCCACGAAGCCGGCAAAAAGAAGCAGCCACCCAACTTAATGGGTGATATGCCACACTTTACCGTTCATGATCTGCGCCGCACTTGCCGAACATTATTGGCTCAGCAAGGTACGCTAGGGCATGTTGCTGAGCGTTGCCTTAACCAAAAACTTAAAGGGGTTGAGGGTATTTATAACAAGCATGATTATTTGGATGAAAGGAGAGAGGCTTTAAATATTTTAGTTAATAGATTAAAGCCATTAGTTAGCGTATAAATTTTATAGCTCAATAAAAGGGCCTATTGAATAATAGAAAGTTTATATGAGCTCTAATTCTCTCTGCCATGATGCTAAGCGAGCTTGCTCGAGCATCGCGGACAAAAGTAGTTCGTGTATCGTATAGTTGGGTTCAGTATCAATTAAATCATTTCTTTGATTTTGAATAAAGCGCTGCACTTCTGCCTGAGTATGCCTCGGTTGGTTATTTCTAATACGCTGCTTTTCTCTTCTCTTAAGAATTCCTTGCTGTTTTGCATATTCAGCCTTGAACTCTATTGTCCAGCGGGAAGTTAGATTTAGAAGATTATCCAAGTTATTGACTTTTTGGCTATCAAGAGGATTGCTTGCGGAGCATGTAACAGTAAAACCCACCAATAAATAACTAAGCTGAATAGAGCTATTAGCATTTCGCAAAAATGGATGATACCAATCAGTAAAACTACCTGCAGTATGTACCGGTTTTTCTCCTTTATTGGCAGTGGAGTTACATTCGCCACAAATAGGGAGTAAATTTAATGCACAAATACTTAGTAGAGGGAATACTCCTTTAGAAACCCAATGATCAACTTCCGGTGATTGTCCTAATGGACCTCCACATAAAACACATACCTCCCGAGCATTAGGGGCCGGGTTTAAACGATGCAACATTCTAAAATCTTGAACAAAACTAGCATAAGTTACTCCTCCTTGAGTTATTGGAGTCCCATCAGGTTGATAAGGTAGTCCACTACGTAATGCTTTATCATAAAAAGATATCATCAATTCCTTATAAATGGACCAGAGAGTTTTAGAGATGTCAGGTTTAGAAACTGGCCATGCACAAGGATTAGCTTGGAATTGACTTGTTATATTTGAAACACTTTGAATCCATAGCGATAGTTCACTTTTATCAAGAGCCGACATTCTTGAAATTGCTTTTGCTCTATTCAATAGGCTCTTTCCAGATTCAATTCTTTGTAAAAAGTCCCAAAGCCAATTAGCCTCAATTTGCGAGCCCATTGTAGGAGGGCTTAAGTTCGCTTGGGTTATACTCAAAGCATCTGTAGTCGGTTGACATAACCACATTGAAAAAGTTTTCATTAGCTCTTGGCATGCCGATAAAGCAGGTGCACATGCGACTGAATGAACAGGTTTAAGCATTATTACCTCGCCACATATTTAATAATGTTCGAAGTTCACTGCGATAAAAGCCAGTTCCCATATTTACTATTAGCTTTTCTAGTTCAACAATTTCGTCAGGTGTCCCTGTTGCTTTCTGTAGTTTTTCCTCTATATATTCTTGAGCTCTTTTACCTATACTATCTTCAGAGCCAAATATGGTCATCATTAAAGCACTTGGATCTGTAGCAAATGTAGGCTCATTTATTTCTCTTGTTCCAGACCCATCGATATTTTTTTCAATCATTATGATCTCTTGTTGAAATACATCTGATAGTACAATCGCTGAATGTGTTGAAATTAATACGTCATTTGATGACTTACCAATGGCGTCATCTATAATATCAACTATTTCACGTTTCCATTTGTCATTGAAATGTGTTTCTGGCTCATCAAGAAGTAATAATGCATCATGTTGATCTTCTAATAAATAAAATAGAGCCATTCGTCCTAGGACCATTTGCTCCCCATCAGAAAACTCTTCAAAACGTAAAATACCAATATCATCATTTGATAATTCAGAATTTGTGTCTGGCACTGGTTGGCGACGTATACGTAAAAGAACGTCTTCAAAAAGACCTTCTTGATTTAGTTCAAGAAGACGGGTGAATAATTCAAATGGTGTAGAAGAATTCCCCCCTAACAACTCATATAAAGCTTCTCCTTGGCTTCTTATTGGCTCATCTTTTTTTAAGGTTAATAAATCTCTCCCGTTGCACTCCTCAAAAATATCAAAATATATGCTACGACGAGTTTGAAATGGGTGAGGTTCAGATATTACCTCTCCAGAGCAGGCAATCCAATCATGAGCTGTTTCAGATATTTGGTTACTCCAACTATCTAACTGCAAATGTGTTCTAAAACAAACCGAAGACAATTTATGAAAACCACCTCTTTCTAACAGTGCTTGTAAGTTGTCATTTAGTGTACTTCCATTTTTTGCGACTTGAGGCAACGCAACTGCTAACAAAGCACACTTTAAAAGTGTGGAATCAAGTAAAATTGGACGTCTATATATATTGGAGTCGCTAGATTTTGTTCGTAATAATTGCTCATCACCCTCTTCGTTTACCTTAGCTGCCTGTAATGCAATCTCTTGCTCTATAGTCCAACCTGCTGGGCGTTCATCATTAATATCTATTTCACTTTCATCATTATCAAAAAAATCTTGTCCATCTTGATTTCGGTTGAAAATTGAATGCCAAGGTCTTTGTTCACCAGTGGAATATGCCAGCACAGCTTTGGGCATAGCTATTCCTGGCTCCTGTGGCCATGCACCTGGAGGAATATGTGTTCGAAAACTTCCAAGGTCTCCTGTATTGACTAGTTGCTCTAGCTCCTTTCTAACTTCTAATTCACTGTAGTTATCCGGCCAAAACCATTTTTCAGTAACCCAGATAGCGGCCTTAGTTTTATTTCCGGGGAAGTGTACGACAAAAGTGTAGTGTTGTGACGTACCACGTTGCCCTAGTTCATAGGCAAGTGTAACAGGGAAAGGTGGCAGCTGCTGGTCGGATAGAGCTAAGAAAACCTCGGTGACAGCTCTTAATAAATTAGATTTACCACTGCCGTTTAGCCCTACAACAAAGCGAATAGCACATTCTCGTTCAGGAAGTTGCGAGCCACTTGCGAAACATACACGGATATCTTTAATTGGAGGGTAGTTTTGTAGATGTAAATAACGTAAGCGCATGGAATTACTCCGTTTCCAATTCTATTTTTTCAACTGATGTCATTAATCGTTTGGCTAAATCAACTTTTAACTCTTCTAGTGACTGGTAATGTTGTCCTACATTCACTAGATCCGTTCTATCTTCATCTTCATTATTGATAAGCGATATAACCTGAAAAAGTCCTTCAGCTCCTACTCTACTTGAAGTTTCAAAATCTTGTTCAACTATGAAAAAGTAGTTTTTTTCTTCAATAGATAAATAACTTCGCAGCATTGCGGTATCTTTTAAACGCGTATATTCATCTTTTCGTAGTGGACGAAATGCTTTTAAGTATTCCCTCTCTCCAGTCTCTTGATTACTTTTTGGTATTGTAATTTTCGCAATTAATCCCAATGAGGCCAATTGGCTTAATGTACGGCGAATACGATTATTAATTGCTTGACCAAACTTACCCAATCGCTCTGTAATTTCATCACCATCACAAAATTGAGCAAATAATTCTGAGTCTTCCGCAAATAAAGGTTGTTGCTCATACCTCAGAAAAGCTAAAAACACTTGACGTTGAAATTCGCTCAATTCTTTCGTGAGCCATTGTCTTGATTGATTTAATGTTGTTTTTTTTATGTTGAATGATTTTTCTTTTTTTACTGTTTTAATAGAGGTGTTTAAGCCCCTTTCATTTAGCATTTTATTACGAATTACAATTGCTTTATTAATGACTTCAGAGTTTTTCTCCCTCCATTGTGAGGTGGCTTCACCCGTAAATATTTCAGCTTTAAGGGCATCAATTACTGTTAATACTCCTAGCTTTATAGATTTTGAATTATCTTTCACTTCATTCAGCTGAGCTAATTTTTGAGAAAATTCTTGTTGAAGCTTAATTGAGGGTTTAGGTATTTGAATATTTCTAATTATGTCTAAATTGAGATTTTCCTGTTGCCCCCCTCTACCTAGCGAACGAACGAAATCATAAGACAACTGAAACCAGATCCATAGATAATCATGATGAAGTTCCGTATTTGGTAATAGGGCTGCACATGCCTGATTACAGGAAGCTTCAATCAATATCTTTCCTGTACGGCCTCGAGTTTGCCCTTGACCGTACATAGCCAACATAATCGTATTTATTGGGTAAACTTTAGCGTTACTACGCTGAATTGCTATCTCGTGAATATATTCATCCGTAATAGTAATATGAGAGTCTTTCAGATCAGTAGACTTTACCCAAGCAATATCTCCTCCAAAGTTTTCATCTTGCTGACGGGAAGGTGTACCACCAGTTGCAATAGTTACTTCATTACCTAGTTTAACCACGGGCCATAGGGAATTACTTTTGGGGTTTGGTGGACCAAATGTTTCTAAGAAAAGTTGTTTTTTTATTCTTTCAATAAGTTCATCAGAGTATTGTCGCTTTTCAAGTAAGTTTTTTGCTTCGTACAATATCTCAACTATATGTTGCTGTTCTACAAGTGTAGGAATTGGAATCTGAACACTCTCTAGCTCTTTTCTATTCAACCCTGGAATAGCTACTGATATGGCAAGACGAGAAAGATCTATAAAATCAAGATAAGCAGCTAAATATTCAATATTTATACTTTCACATATGTTGTCAATATAATACGCCGTATCTATACACCAAAATGGACCATCTGTAATATATAATGATCCGACTGAGCCTTTACGCCCAATAATTATACTTTTCTTTTGGTGTACTTCATTATCATGCATACCAACAAGCCCACCAGAACCATAAACAGGAATGGTACCTTCAGAGTTTCTAGATGATGCAACCAAAGCTTTACCATATTTTACGTCAACTAATTTCCCGAGGGGGGCGCCTTGCCAAGAACTATCCAATTGCGGCAGTACAAAGCGTGTCATTGACCTCCTCCAACGATTTCCAACAACTTATCCAGTCCGTGAATAATTTCTTGTTCCGAAGCTTTCAGCTCACCAATTAATTCAATTACACTTTTATCATGTTTTAGCTCTGATAATTTTAAAGGTTTATACTGTCCAGCTGAAAGGTTCCAATTTCTAGCCTCAATACAGTCCGGATCTAATAAATCTTCTTTCAGTTTATTCTTTTTATCGTATAGTCCTTCCTTATGCATAGCTTCAACATAAGCTATGCGAACTACTCCGTCGGCATCATGTGACCCTAATTGTTGACCATCCTTCGACTTCCAATCATCGTTTCGAGCCCAAGCGCGAACAGGTATAACCCAATGCTTGGTCGTTTTTATTTCTTTTCTCTGTTCAATATCTAAGCTTCGAAGAGTAACATCGAAACCGTCAACCTTTGCAAGTTCACGTGCAATATTCTGTACTTCTTTATTGAGGTCTTTGACTGGTTGAAGAGTAGTTAATTCAGTATCATATGCATGGCGAATAATATGCTCGTAAAAGGAAAGGCTGGCATTCCAAACATCCTTTACAATATATTTCCAAATAGGTAAAGCGGCGCTATCTTCGGGCTCAAAAAATTTATGCACTTCTTTTGCTGAACGATTAAACTCTAATTGTGTTGATTTTATTTCTTTTTGCCACTCTTTCATGGCTTTTTCTGGCTCAAATGCTTTTGTAGACTTTTCCTTTGATGTATCTCGCCATTTTTTCCATATAGGCTCTGTAACTGGTGCGAGTACTCTATGAGCGACATCACTTAAAGCCTTACTTGTCTTATTGCGAAGTACTCGTTCAGCGTCTTCTGGATTTTTTGGTAAATCATCGAATAACTCATGTATTCCCCATACTTTTCCATCCCACATACTAGTATCATCTAAACTAGCAAATGCCTCTCCAGCAGGTGTGAGTTTATCGGCAGTGTCACGAAGTAATGACTGACGCCATCTTTCTATATGATATTTGGGTTGAAGTAGTGTTTTCTCATCGCGTTCAGCCCCCTCGCGCCCATGTTTTTCCCATGTTTTAAATTTCTTTAATGCATCCCATAAATCATTATCTTTTCCTGGGCGAGCATTTCGTTTTGCATCTAACGAATAGCTATCATCTTCGATTTCATAGAACCAAACATAATCAGTGCGAGGTATTAAACTTCCGTTAAAGTTCTGCTTCCCTTCAATTCTTTGAGTTTCTTTGCGAAAAATAATAATTGATGTTTTTACACTTGTATAAGGCTGAAAAACACCGTTAGGCAAAGATATTATGCCCTCAACTACATTTTCTGTTAATAGCTCTCTTCTTAAACGAATATGTGCTTCAGTTGTACCAAATAAAACGCCTTCTGGGATAATAACCGCACAGCGCCCACCCACTCGAAGTAAATCGATCATTAACCAAAGAAATAGTAATTCACTTTTATTTGTTATCGAATCATCCTTCTTTTTACCTTTACCTCCAACTCGTGGAAATAAAAGAGAATCAGGCTCTAAATCTCCGCTGTCAACGGTTCCTGTAAATGGGGGATTAGCCAATACAAAATCATAACTTTCAGGGGTAAGTAAATCTTTTAACTGTTGCGGTTTTCCTTCTCGTTTACTTAAAGCATCTCCTTGTAATAAATGAGGGTCTGTTACATCGTGTAATACTAAGTTCATCCAGCCAATTCGAGCCATTGTGCGGTCATTGTCCAAACCGACAAAGTTAGCGCCACTATGAATACTTTGATATTGTTGGCTAGTTGCTGCTGCCCCATCAGTTCGGTGAGGAGTACCGTCCCACTCCAAGATAAGGTTATCTTTTGCTGAATATTTTCGCATCAAGTACTGTTGAGTGCTGAATAAAAAACCACCGGTACCTGCTGCGGGATCTATTACACGCTGGCCAGGCTCAGGATCGAGCAACTCAACCATAAATCGAATTAAATGGCGAGGTGTACGAAATTGGCCATTTTTACCCGCTGTAGCCATTTCACTAAGCAGGTACTCAAAAGTATCCCCCATAATATCCTGAGCAGCTGAACCGTCACCTGCACGAGCAAAAAGTTCATCAATTTTATCAATGGAGTCTGATAATACTTTTCCTTTATTTGGGTCTAATTGAAAGTAAGCATCAGCCATACGATTGTTAAGGCTCGCTAACTCACTGTCTTGTTCCGCTTCTGGTTGAAAATGTTTATCTAATTCTCGAAGCCATGGGAAGACGACATCAATTAAGTGAGCCGGATTGGTTTTTTCTTGTCGTATATAGCTCCATTTACAAGTATCAAAACCTTCATAAATTGAAGAAAGACCTCTATTCTGTCTTTTAATATCTATGTCTTCCAATCTTTTTAAAAATAGCAAATAAGTGATTTGCTCGACAGCAACCAATGGGTTGGTTAACCCGGCTGCCCAAAACCTGTTCCAGAGCTCGTCAACTTTTTTCTTTATTTGTGGTGCTAGCATTTATTAAATCCTTGGTTTTTTTAAGCTGTCTCGTCTAGTAACTCAGAGGTTAAAGTGACGAGTTCTTCTATATCTTTTTCGGGGAATAAGGTCTCTACGTTGCCAACTCTTGAAAGAGGAGGTTCACTTAAAGTTGCTCTTGTAATGCGACCGTGCCTTAGTACGGCTGCTTTTACAGCACGCAGGAAATTAAGCTGATTGGCCCGCAAATAGCCATGTTCAGCGATAAACAACTCAAAAGCTTTGTTTACGCGTTCTTCTTTATTTGGTAGATGTACCTGATCACAAATAATGTGCTTGAGACAATCAACAAGTGAAGCTTTTGGAGCCTCAAATACCTTGCGAAGATGTTCTTCGGTTACGAACAAATCAGTTTTATAAAGAGTTTCGCTTATATTTTCTAATTCATCTTCATTTAAATTTTGACCTTGTTTAAGTTTTTCTAATTCAGGAAGTTGATCTGCCAAACGAAAAACTAATGCTTCTACCTGTTCACGATAACTTTCTGCAAATGCACCTTCACCTGTTGGACCATATATAATCCAGCTACGTTGTGTGATTTTATCAGGAAGGTTAATTTCAACTGTATTTGATGGCCTACTGACTCTAAAGCGCATTAATGAAGCAAATGTTGACTGCATTGTAGCTATACGTGAGCTATCTAAGTGCAACCAAAAATCAGTGGTTTTTATCCAAGCTCGCTTTTCAGCTACGCGCTGTACTTCAGGAATGTTATCAGCAAGACTTACAACTGCTTCTTTTATTCGTAAGCTAACCTTTTCTATTTCGATATGATCGCTTTTCAACCAAGCTATAGTTAACCGCTCACACCAAATAAGAAATTGTAATTCATCTAAGCCAGTTAAAGGAGCTAAACGCATCAATGGTGCGATAGTTTGAGATAAATATTCGATAACTGATTGGCTAGGTTCAGGCCAGTTACTCACTAAATTATCGAGTTCATCCCAATGAGGCCTTACGTTGATGCTTTGCCTTGGTAAAACTTTCAGCATTTTAATTAGCTCTTCAACGCAAGTACCGGAGTTTTGTTGTTGAGCATGTAATAGTTGCCACCTCTCCAGCTTTAAGCGAAATAAGCGAACAGGTAATGGTTCACTTGATTGTTCAATTTCGCCCTCTGGTTTCAATTTGAAATAAGCAAAGTTTTTCCAATGATCAATTATTAAAAAGTCTTTTTTGACTTCACCTGAAGTTTGATTTGAATAAAGTCGAGTACCTCGTCCAATCATTTGCCAAAATTTAACTTTACTGAAAACTGGTTTGGCAAAGACTAGGTTCTGAATTGCGGGTACATCAACTCCTGTATCTAACATATCAACCGAAATAGCAATGCGAGGCATTGTTTTAAATTTAAAATCATCTAATGTTGAATCAGCCCTCTCCATATGGCTATCAATTATTTCAGCCATTCCTTTTCGTTGAAACTCAGGATAAAGCCTATTAAAGCTTTCATATAGTCGTTTTGCATGAGCATGGGATACAGCGAATATAATTGTTTTATGTGGTAGGCCTCGTGAGTCTTTTCTACCTTTATCCATTAATTCACGAACCATCGCATCATTCGTTCCTTGATTTACAATTCCTTTTTCAATGTCACTTCCATCAAAGTTTAGCTCATCAATTTCGACGCCCTGATCAACTGCCATTTGCTTTAAAGGTTCAGGCAAAGCATCACCCTGAATACCTTTTAATTGAAAGTTTGTCTGAGCATCCAATACTCGATAGTCAACTAGATTCTTATCTGCAACTGCTTGTTCGTAACTATAATAATAACTTGGTACATTATCCCCACAGTCAAATAATTCAAATGTATTATGATCGATATAGTCCGTAGGAGTTGCTGTTAAACCGAGTTGAATTGCATCAAAGTGGTCAAAGATCGATTTATAACGCTGGTAAATTGAACGATGGCTTTCGTCAGCAATAATTAGGTCATAATACCCAACTGATAATTTTTCATATACTTGCATCATGCTTGGATATGTAGAAAACTGAATACGAGCACCAGAAGTTTCTCCCGATTCTATTCTGGCTAGGCTCTCATTAGGTAAATGTGATTTAAATTCAGTCATGGCTTGTCGCACAAGCTCTCTACGGTCGGCCAAAAAAAGAACTCTTTGTACTCTTTTAGAACGAAGCATCGAATCTACTAAAGCAATTGTCGTTCTTGTTTTACCTGTACCCGTAGCCATTACAAGTAAGAACTTTCGCTTGGCTAACTCTACGCCTTCTGTAACTCTTCGAATAGCTTCATTTTGATAATCTCGACCGGCAATATCTGCACTTATGGATATTTGACTAAGTGACTGAGCATATTTTTTTTGATGATTTAAACGCTCTAAATCATCACGAGTATAGAAACCAGATATTTTTCTCGGTGGGTATCGTTCTCGATCCCAAAATTGAATCTCTTTACCATTTGAAAGGAAAATAAATGGATCTTGACCAAATTTATTTTTCAAAATATCTGCATAGTCTGCTGATTGTCTTTTACCAGCCAATTCATCTCTAGAAGAGCGTTTAGCTTCAATAACGGCTATAGGCTTATTATCGCTACCCAATAGAACATAGTCTGCAAATTGTTTGTTGCTATCCTCTTTTTCCTCATGAGGGACAAGCACGTACTCTTCTATAAGGGCCAACCTAGATTTAGGCCAGCCAGCGTGTGCTAATTGGTAGTCTATTAAATCTGCACGAGTTTGTGCTTCAGACATCGTCATATATTAACTGTCCTTGCGTTTCTGCTCTTCTATCCATTGTTCAATATCTTCTCGCTTAAAGCGCCATGAGCCACCAACTTTAAAACCAGGCAGCTTTCCTTCGCCAGCAAGACGATAGGCTGTTTTTTCATTGAGCTTTAAGTACTCTGCAAGCTCTTGAATCGTTAGTATTTCGTCACTCATTTCTTTATCTCTAACTGCGAACAAAGTTAGAATATGAGAAAATTGCGGAATGGTCAATGTAAATAACGAATCAGGTTGTGTAGGAAAATTTACAATAGACGGCATAAAAGCCAGGTCATCAATGACCTGGCATGTTCATGTCTATTTTTACTTCAAGGCATCCTTAGTTACCGTTCTCATACATAGTTAAGCTATTTACTGACTTCTATTCCTCCTCTTGTTTGGGTTTCTGCTGTACTTAACACCAAATACATCATCAATATTGTCAGCGGGGTATCGTGACTTTCTTGCTAGTGTGCTTAAGATAAAAAAGCAGTAGCGATAATCTTGGTTGTAAGCTTTTTTGTTAAGGTTTAGTGGGACTATATTTGCTGTTGGAAATTGACAGAGCGATTGAGCTAAGGACTCATCTAAGTGTGTAGCGTAAGCCCATTTTGCTGTTATTTTCTTTTTGAAAAACTCTTTTGCTTTCAGTGATGAATGTTCAGTCGCATTTTTTGGTGCCCTAAAAAATAATGCTATGCGATAAAATACTGAACCATCATCAGCCATGTCTTTAGCCCAAATCATATTCATCGCCTCAGGTATTGGTTCCTGTTCTATTGCGTTGCCAAAGTTCCTTTTCCAGTTATCAAGAAGCTGTTTAGCCAAGGAGTAAAACCATTGGTTTAATAGCTTATTACTGTCTTGATGGCAGGTTTTAGGTACTCGCAACTTAAACCTGAAGACGTAACAATTTGGGAAACGTCGCATGGAGTTTTCAAAACCGTCGGTTAATTTTTGTAACGAGGAAATAGAGAGCTCACCAGAATCGATATCGACTTGATACTTTTTGTAATACCCCTTTTCTAGACGCTTAGCTGCTGCTCTTTGTTTACTGTTCATTGTGATTTCCTCGCTTGAATTTTACTTTCTATCCAGGCATGAACCTCACTGGTTCGCCAGGCGATGCGTCTGGTGCCAAACGAGATGCTTTGGGGGAACTCTCTTTGATACATTAGCTTATATAGATTGGTTCGCTTTAATCCTGTTAGATGAAGAACTATGGGTAGTCTGATAAATTCGCTGGTCATTTTCTGCTCCTATTAATTAGTAGCTTGGTTGCTACTGTCATTTAAAAGAGCATTCCAGTATTTTTTGTTCGTAGAGTTCCACAGGATATGTGTTACTTAACAGAATGACGCCAGGAGTAAACCTGGCGTTATCAAGCTTACCAAAGTTGTTGGCTGTTATGCCTGTACTCTCCCCAGTCATTATCTAGGAATGGTTTTGTGTGTTGAGTTTGGACGACAAATGGTTCAAGAGAACCATTACCGAATTGCCAGTGCGTTGGGCTATAACCATACCTAGTTCTAAACAGGGGTGGTTCAGCATTTGGTTTATCTATAGAGAGCTGAGCTATTTCACAAAGTATATTGAAACCTTGTTCATGAGCATCTAAGCCAGCATCAGAAGGGATAATTCCATAATTTTTATCTTTTGCTTGCGAACTAAAATATACCGTGGATTCTGTATCTAATTTTTCTTTACGTCCAGAAAATATCCGTGAGGGGATATTAAAAAGCTCTAGAAGAAACGATTTTTTGTCACCTTGTAGGATGTCATGTTTTTCTGCGTCGGATATTGGTATTAAAAAGCATCCTTCATGGTGTGTTGAAAAGTCTTTCCGATAAGTCTTCGATATCATGCCTATTGAGTTATCTGAGCCAGTCTTTCGGTGTTTGACGCTGCCTTGAGCAAAATGGAATAAGTTGTCTAGCTCCGTCTCACTGCATTCACCACTATCATCTGGAATAGATAGATGAAACATAAGTAAACCAATGCCATGTGTAGTGTTAAGCCATCTGCAATACATGTCATAAATTAGCCCTAGTGAACGAGTTGTATGGTTAGCTCCACTCTGAATTAAGCTAAATTCTTTATACTTATCTCTCTTTATTAATTCATCTTTATTACCGCTATATTTATCTGTAAAAATCATAACTCCACCTCCACATCGTATCCTGATAAAGCATTGTCATCA
>Ga0105356_10004349_pt1 | contig 13683 bp, 10 predicted proteins | sample GOMGulsemesocosm_3_FD_83502 | JGI IMG/M metagenome (GOLD analysis project Ga0105356, IMG submission 83502) | Methane-oxidizing microbial communities from mesocosms in the Gulf of Mexico - GOM9D Gulf of Mexico | ecosystem: Environmental > Aquatic > Marine > Cold seeps | place: Gulf of Mexico...
AACCTCGACGGAGAAAGTGTCAAGAATATCGAAGTTTCGGCAGAATATACCGGCCAGAACCTGAGCTTTAAAGTGGCGGCCTTCCAGTCTGAAATTGATGATGTGATCTACGATATTACCGATAGCACCGTTTACTATCAGAACATTGGCACACTGGAAACTAAGGGTATTGAGGCTTCACTTGCCTATCAGTTCGACGAGCTCGAGTTTTATATGGGCTTTTCTTCAGTAGACACCGAAATAGACTACGACACCATCACCATGTCACCGAGACGCTTAGCAACTACCGAAGTTGATCTTCCGACATCGAATGTTAACGGCCACGAGCACAATGGTTTAGGTAACTCGGTGGGTGATACCTGGAATTTTGGTGTGAACTATACCCCACGTGCCGACTTGAAGTTTGGCTTGAACGTATCCCATGTTGAAGAGTTAAATATCACAACCCTACATGTTGATAATGAAGCCTGGGCCTTTTATGGACCAACACCTCCATACAAGTTGAAAAAAGATTCGTATACCACCGTTGATGCTTTTGCTGAGTGGCAAGCCACACAAGAGTTCACCTTAAGCCTGACCGTGATCAACCTGTTTGATAAGCAGTACCGTGATCACGCCAGTGTTGGCGATTACACCGAGGTACCGGGTTACGGCGTTGTTGGCCCACAAGAGGCCGGTCGCGACATCAGATTGTCGGCTACTTACAGCTTCTAAGGCTATATCCTTAGTTGTTTCCTCTCTCGAGCCCTGCCAGTTTATGCGGTGGGGCTGGAGTGGGGGAGAGCTCTCTAGAGGGCTCTTCAAAGGGTTCCGTAATGAGGGGCCCAATTTCTTCGCGTTTACCAGTTGATATGAACATCTTTAACTTTAAGTGTTTCATCGTCAAAGCCAATGCCCCAAAAAACTTCATCTTCAGTAGCGCTATAGCTTACCTTCCACAAAGTCAGGTGAGAGCCTTTTCTTTTTAATATATCTATAAATTCTATGCGGCTCAAAAGCCCTTGGTCTTGTGTGATGTCGTCGCACATCTCAATGTACATTTCTTCGGTAATGGTATCTTCATTGTCTTCAGGCTGTGATGGTAGTGACATTTCTTGTAGAAGGTCGTAGTGCTTTCCGTCGTGAAGTTTTATGACTTTTTCAGCTAAATTTTTGATTTGTTCTAAGTTCATGAATTCCCTCTCTTATTGCTGAGTTGTTGATCTAAGGCGTGATGATATAGGCGCAGTCTACCGACAGAATCGCTGGGGGGGAGTATATGGCCACGGAATTCATATAAAAATAACTAATTGCAGGAAAGTTCATATCTGGTCGGGTAATGCCACCAGTTGTACACGCGGCTTGATCGCGAATTACTCGCCGCAATAGTCATCAAACAATTGTTCTAACTCCCCGAGTAAATCCTCTATCACCAGAATCATACATTGTCTGTCTCCCGAGCTGGCGACATCAAACGTTATTTCTGTCTGTAACGACATGCGACACAGGGCTTTTAGTTTATCGATTTGCAAATAAATGGCTGCTTGTTGATCTTCGGGATTAGAGGGCGCGGGCTGAGGGGAGGGTTTTGTAGTCATCAGGCAACATTCCATGTTGAAGGGCATGGCCCCATCATCTGCTGTCGAGCAGCCTCAGTCCACAGTCTGTATGACACATAACGTGCCTGAGAGACCGTGGTCGCTCACCGATGAATTCGCCAAGCTAGCACCAACCGCAGGAGGTGCTATGTTGCCGGAAGCAGCACTAGGTAAGGCCATCAAAATCAGACGTATAGAAGCAGAGTTCAGCCAAGAAGAGCTGGCAGAGCTCTGTGGTATCGATAGAACCTATATGTCGAATATCGAACGAGGCAAACGCCAACCCGCCATCAAAACCTTGAGACGAATCGCTAGCGCCCTCAATACCCAAACCTCAGCTCTACTGATCGATGCTGAAAAACGAGAGCAGGGCAGTGAGAATGGCTGATTCAGGTCAATAAACCGGCTTCTGCTCTATAAAGCCCCTACGTTAGAAAGGTTTTAACCATTGAAACTTAGGGGTTAACTGGTAGAGTTAGTCCTTTAGTGTGACCTGCATCACGTGGAGCGATGCAGATTAGGATAGATCCACTCGCCAAGGAATATGGATGTAATGGCCGAGCACCCCTGCCCATTCTGTGAAATCACTCAAGATCCCAGTAGTTCTCGGCTTTTCGCCTCTAATGAGTATACCTCTGTCATTGCTGATGGTTACCCCGTCACCGATGGTCACACCCTAATAATCCCAAAACGCCATGTAGCCTCATTCTTTGAGTTAACTGAGCAAGAGCGAGCGTCAATGTTCTCATTGCTAGATATCGCCAAAGCCAAACTGGAACAAGAGCACAAACCCGACGGCTACAACATTGGCGTCAACGACGGCTCTTCAGCCGGTCAGACCGTTCCCCATTGCCATATGCATTTGATTCCTCGTTATGACGAAGACAATAAAGCCCGTGGGGCTGATCCTAAGGGTGGAGTGCGTTGGGTGGTGCCGGATAAGGCGGATTATTGGAGTAAACCGTGAGCACTTCGCTGGGCCAATACCAGCAACAACTGGGTTCGCTGCGTGCAGACCGATCCAGTGGTCATGCGAAACCCCACAAAATGTGCTTGTTACTAGCGGTCATTGACCTGATTGCAGAGGGTAAGATCACCAGCAATAAAATTGTTTTCAACGATACGCTGAGGCTGTACTTCACCAAGCATTTTGAGCACTACAAACAGCGTAATGATAAAGACGATCCCTCTCAGCCATTTTTCTACCTAGAATCTGCACTCTTTTGGCATCATCAGCACAGTGCTGAGCAGCAGGAAGAATATGAACAGCGTATTGCAGATCGCAAACACGGTGGCCCAGGTGTCATTGGGCGAATAATCGATTACGCCTACGTCGATGAAGAGTTGTTTGGCTTTATGCAAAGCCCGATTGTTCGGCCGCAACTGATTGGCGCCTTACTTGAAAACAGTGAAGACCTTTCTCTGCGTTTTCAGCGTTGGGCGCTCGGTATTGGAAAAACCGAGAAAACCATTAAAAACTATTTGGGAGCGCTGAATGGATCTGTCCCTAAGTGGATGCAAGAATCAGGGTTTAAACCTCAAGCGCTAACCGTAATCAACAATCTTACCGACTATAAGACGCTAACTGCTCAAGCGAAGTCTCTAGAACTTTTTGAAGTTAGGGATTCGAAAGGTAAGGGCATGTATAGCGCGGCGATTAAACTCTATGGTGATTTCTTAGTCGATATGTGTGGTGACACTGTGACCGAAGATATCCAAACCATCAGTAAAGACAACAGCTTAACTACTACCGAAAAGGCCATTCTCGTCAACGCCCGCAGAGGGCAGGGGCAATACCGTAATAATTTGATCAATTACTGGGGTGGTTGTGCCGTTACCGGCTACAATAATCAGCGGTTCTTGGTGGCTTCCCATATTAAGCCTTGGCGGGTGGCGAATAACACCGAAAGGCTCGATAAATATAATGGTTTACTGTTAACACCTAATCTCGATAAAGCCTTTGATTTGGGCTACATCAGTTTCGCTGAAACAGGTAAAGTACAGCTCTCAAAAGAATTAGCAAACAGAGTGTCACTAGGTTTAATGCCCTCGATGAAAATTATTTTGGCCGAACAGCATCAAGAGTATATGAGCTACCACCGTGCGGTGGTCTTCAAGTCCTAATATAGCAAGAGATTTACATGGCAAATCAAGAGAAAATCAAAAACAATTCCGACCTAATCTGGGATATAGCGAACTTATTACGTGGCCCCTATTTACCGGCACAATACCGTCGGGTGATGATCCCGTTTACCGTGCTTCGTAGACTTGACTGTGTACTGGAAGACAAGGCTGACAAGCTAAAAACTGAATATGAAAAGCTAAAGGACCAGGATAAATACGAAGCTGAGGTCATCGAAAAGATGATCAACCGCAAGTTCAAACTGCAATTCCATAACACCAGCGGTTTAACCTTCGCCAAACTGATGGGCGACCCAGACAACCTAGCCTCCAATCTCAGTAAATACATTGCCGGCTTTTCCACCCGCGCCCGCGAGATATTAGAAAAATTCCGTTTCGATCAGGAAATAGAGCGCCTCGAAGAAGCCAACCGCTTATTTCAGGTCTTTAAAAAAATTGCCGGCGTTGATTTCCACCCCGATCAAATCACCAATATGGATATGGGCTATATCTTTGAAGACCTCGTCAGGCGCTTTAACGAACAAGCCAACCAGGAAGCCGGGGACCACTTTACCCCCCGTGAAGTCGTCAAACTGATTGTTAACTTGTTATTCACTGGCGAAGAACAAATCTACACCGCAGGCAAGTTGATTAAAATCTACGACCCGGCCTGTGGTACCGGCGGCATCCTGTCGGAATCTGAAAAAGAAATCTTAGAGCAAAACCAAAACGCCAACGTCGAGCTATTCGGTCAGGAATACAACCCAGAATCCTTCGCCATCTGTGGCTCTGATTTAATGATCAAAGGCGAAGAGGCCGACAACATCGCCTTTGGTGACACCCTGGGTACTGGCATCAGCCGCGAAGACCGCGTTGATGGTGATGGCCACCCCGATAAAACCTTCGATTATATGGCCGCTAACCCGCCCTTTGGTGTGGAGTGGAAGCCGGAAAAAGATTACGTCACCAACGAGCATGAAAAGTTCGGCTTTAATGGTCGTTTTGGCCCCGGCTTACCGCGTATTAACGACGGTGCCTTATTGTTCCTCTTGCATATGATGTCAAAAATGCAAAACCCACCGGCGCAATACCCCTTACACCGCGAGGGGGAAGAGGTCGCCAACGGCTCACGTATTGCCATTGTCTTTAACGGTTCCCCCTTATTTACCGGTGATGCCGGCAGTGGCGAGAGCAATATTCGCCGCTACATTATCGAAAACGACATGTTAGAAGCCATTGTCGCCTTACCCGACCAGCTGTTTTATAACACCGGCATCTCCACCTATATCTGGATCGTTACCAATCGTAAATCCGATGGCAGCAAAAAAACGCATGATCGTCGTGGCAAAGTGCAATTAATCAACGGCACCGAATTCGCCTGGAAGATGAAAAAATCCCTCGGTGATAAACGTAAAAAAATCGGTGAAGGCCCGTCAGACGCTAACAAAAACGAGCCAAACCACATCGATATGCTCACCGATATTTATAGCGCATTTGAAGAAAAAACGATGACGTTGGCAAACATCACCACCAATGTTGAGCTACCGAAAAAGAAAGCCCGTGACATGAGTAAAGTCGTCACCGTCAGCAAAGTGTTTGATAATCAGGATTTCGGCTACTTAAAAATCACTGTAGAGCGCCCACTGCGCTTAAATTTCACCGTCGATGAAGCGCGTATTAATGCCTTTAGAGCCAGTGCTTACTTTAAAGTCTTGGCCGTCAGTAAAAAGCGAAAAAATAAGGCGGGGATGGAAAAAGAAATTGCCGAAGGCCAAGCCCAACAAGCTGCTATTGAGGCGGTATTGGCAGCCCTGCAAGCGCAATTGAAGGGTAAAGGCCTAATTAAAAATCGTGATGCATTTGTAGAGCTGATCAGTCCCTCCTTTGAAGAGGCCGGTATCAAACTAGATGCAGCACTGAAAAAAGCACTTTTAACCCCCGGCAGCTTGGCAGAAAAAGACCCCAGTGCTGATATTTGCTATATCAGTAAAGATAAGAAGGAGCCCGATGCCGATCTTCGAGATACCGAAAACGTACCTCTGCCCAAAGACATCGCTTTGCCATTACCGCTAGTTTATGAAAACAAAGGCACTAATAAGGGCAAAGTCGATAAAACAGAATTGCTGGCCTTAGTGGAGGATCATTGCGAGCAATACCTTAAAGACGAGGTGCTGCCATACCGCCCCGATGCCTGGATAGATCACAGCAAAATCAAGCTCGGTTATGAAATACCGTTTAACCGTCATTTCTATGAATATGAACCACCGCGCGAGCTGGCTGATATTGAAGCGGATATTAAAGGCTTGGAGCAGGAAATTATGGACATGTTGGCGGAGGTGGTTTGATGCAGTACCCCGCATATGATAGCTACAAGCCTTCATCTGTCGATTGGATAGATAAGGTTCCAGCCCATTGGGAGACGTGGAAAGTAACTCACGGTTTTGGTTTGATTGGTAGCGGAACTACTCCCAAAAGTGACAATCAAGCTTATTATGAAGAAGGTCAAACAGCCTGGATTACAACCAGCGAGTTAAGAGAAGCAGAAATTCTTGATACTAAATTTAGGGTTACAGAAGAAGCCCTGAATGATTACTCGACGCTGAAAGTTTATAAACCAGGCGCATTAGCATTTGCAATGTATGGAGCAACTATTGGCCGCCTAGGTATGCTAGGAATTAATGCAACAGTTAATCAAGCTTGCTGCGTATTCGATGATCCAGAGCAATTTCATACTAAATTTTTCTTTTATTGGCTCTGGATGCGACGTGATGTGCTTATTTCGTTATCTGTTGGTGGTGGTCAGCCCAACTTGAGTCAAGATGATTTAAAGCAAATTAGGGCGCCAATTCCTTCTGTAGAAGAACAACAAAAAATCGCCGCCTTCCTCGATTACAAAACCCAACAAATCGATCAACTGATTGAAAAGAAAAAAGCCCTGATCGAAAAGCTCGAAGAAAAACGAATCGCTGTTATCACCCAGGCCGTCACCAAAGGCCTCGATAAAAGCGCCAAACTCAAGCCCTCTGGTGTGGATTGGTTAGGTGATGTGCCGGAGTATTGGGATGTAATGCAATTCAAAGATCGCTGTAGGGTTGTTAGTGGTCAGGTAGATCCGAAAGAGCCTGAGTTTGAAATTATGCCCTTGATAGCTCCAGATCATATCGAGAAGAATTCAGGGCGAATAATAGAGTTAATTTCAGCTAAGGATCAAGGCGCTATTAGTGGTAAGTATCTTTTTCAAGAAGGGGATATTCTATATAGCAAAATTCGTCCTGAACTAAATAAACTCTGTATAGCTCCTAGTCAGGGGCTGTGTAGTGCTGACATGTATGCAATTCGCACAGAGGAAGGGTTGCTCTCAGTTTATTTGTTTTTCATGATGCTCAGCAAATACTATTTTCAATATGCTGTACTTGAATCTATGCGTGTTGCTATGCCTAAGATTAATAGAGAGTCGCTTGGAGCGTTCAAAATTTTAGTGCCACCAATAAATGAGCAAGAAGAACTTGTTAAATACATAAAAGTTGAGCTGAATAGTATTGAAAAAAGCATAGATGTGGCAAAGCGATCAGTGATTACGTTAGAAGAATACCGTTCGGCGATTATCACTTCGGCTGTGACTGGAAAGATTGACGTGCGAGAAGTAGAGATCCCAAAGGAACCGACTTAATGGCACTTACTGCTGAAGGGTATTTTCAGGCTTTGAATAAGCACTTGGACAAAGGCTACAAGATAGAGAAAAGGGACAAAGGCAGAATAGTCCTTGAGGAGCCGGTGTATTGGCCGGGTGAAACAAACGCTAAAAAAGAAACTGTGCGGCTAAAATTTAACGGCCAAGCGTTAGTGGTGAGATTGGATCAGCGTAGTGCGAAGCCGCTTTTCCATTTTTTAGAGGACGATTCTAAGCCGTGGGCTAAGCGTTGCGACTTTGTAGTTTTTCAGTTTGTTGCTAACCGCCTCAATATATATTGTATTGAATTTAAATCCGCATCGCTACCGCCCAGTTTAATAGATCAGTTAGATGCGGGTGAGGCTTGGTGCAGATCCATGCATGGTGTCATAAAGGCATATACAGGAAAAAGCAAACGAATGAATTTGAAGAAGTTCGTTTTTTCTTGCATGCCGGACGTGGAGAGATTTGTAGATGAGGATGGCTCCTACAACAAGGATCATTCAATTCGTCATTTTCATTATGATGATTTAAAAAAAATGACATTAGATGACTTAACTAATCCATCGGTTGAGTTGATAGGTTAAGGAATAACAATGAAAAAAACCCAAGAAATCCATTTTGAAGAAGCCATAGAGCACCACCTGCTTGAGCATGGCTATACGCAAGGTGATTCGGCGGATTTTGACCCGGAGCTGTGTTTAGAAAAAGATCGCCTTATTAATTTTATTCAAACCACCCAAGCTAAAACCTGGCAGGCATTGGAAGCGATACACGGCGCCGAGACTGCCAATGCCGTGGTGGCGGATTGTCGCAAGCACATAAACACCCAGGGTGTATTAAATGTGATCCGCTATGGATTTAAGTGCTATGGCAAGAAACTTAAAGTCGCTTACTTTTTACCGAATAACCAGCTCAATGACGATACCTTGGCGCTGTATGGCCAAAACGTATTGTCAGTCACCCGCCAGCTGTATTTTTCAGCCAGTAATAAAAAATCGTTAGATATGGCCATTTTTTTAAATGGCATCCCTGTGGTTACTTTGGAGCTTAAAAATAAGTTTACTGGCCAATCCACCAGCCATTCGATTAAACAATACAAAAATGACCGTGACCCCAGCGAGCCGATCTTTCAATTTAAAAAAGGGGCCTTGGTACACTTTGCGGTAGATACCGATTTAGCCTTTATGGCGACGCGCCTTAGCGGTAAAAAAACCTTCTTCTTGCCCTTTAACTTGGGCTATAACGATGGAGCCGGTAATCCACCAGCTCAGGGAGGCGAATACTGCACCTCTTATTTGTGGCGTGATGTGCTGCAACGCGACAGCTTGCTGGATATTCTCAACCGCTTTATTCATTTACAGATTGAGGAAAAGAAAATCCTCAAAGATGGCGCGATTAAAAAGATCAAAAAAGAAACCATGATCTTCCCGCGCTACCATCAGCTGGATGTCGTGCGCCGGCTAATTGCCCATTCCAAAGATAACGGCGCAGGCCGTAATTATTTGGTGCAGCATTCGGCGGGTTCCGGTAAATCTAACTCGATTGCTTGGTTAGCTCATCGCTTATCCAGCTTGCATACCAAGGCCGATGAAAAAATCTATCATTCGGTGATTGTGATTACCGATAGAAAAGTACTGGACCAGCAATTACAAGACACTATCTTGCAATTTGATCACAAGCAGGGCGTGGTGCAAAAGATTGATGAAGATACCCGTCAGTTGGTGAAAGCGCTCTCGGGCGGTACGCCGATTATTATCACCACGATCCAGAAATTCCCTTTTGTCTCTGAAACCCTAGAAAAGCTACAGGAGGAAGAGGGTGGCATTGACATCGGTACCAAGGGCAAGCGCTTTGCGGTGATTGTGGATGAAGCCCATAGCTCGCAAACCGGTGAAACGGCGGCGGATTTACGTGAGGTATTAAACAGCGACGGTGTGGCTGAGGCCGCGCAAGACTACATCGCTGATAACGAAGAAGAGGAAGATGATGCCGTAGTGCGTACGATGTTGCGTCGCGGCAAGCAGCCCAATCTGAGCTTCTTTGCTTTTACAGCAACGCCTAAATACAAAACACTCAAAATATTTGACGAGCCCGGCATTACCGGTGAGGCCCCATTCCACCACTACAGTATGCGGCAGGCTATAGAAGAGGGGTTTATCCTCGATGTGTTGGCCAATTACACCACCTATCAGACCTATTACAAGATTACCCAAACGGCGGAAGATGATCCCAACGTAGACCGTAAAAAAGCCGCCAAGGCGCTGGCTCGATTCTTAACCCTGCACGAATACAACATCGCCCAGAAGACGGAAGTAATGGTTGAGCACTTTCGGACCCATGTTCGGCACAAGATAGGTCAGCGTGCCAAAGCTATGGTAGTGACGGACTCTCGCCTGCATGCAGTACGCTACAAACAAGCCTTTGATAAATATATTCAAGACAAAGGTTATACCGATGTGCGTTCCCTCGTAGCCTTTTCCGGCTCGGTGGAGGACCCCGATGCACCGGGGCTCTCATACACCGAGGTCAGCATGAATAACGGTATCTCAGAAAGAGGGCTGCCTGAGGCCTTTGATACCGATGATTATCAGGTATTGCTGGTTGCTGAAAAATACCAAACCGGTTTTGATCAGCCTTTGTTGCATACGATGTACGTTGATAAAAAGCTGTCGGGTATACAAGCCGTACAAACCTTATCGCGCTTGAACCGTACCACTGCCGGTAAAGATGACACCTTTGTGCTGGATTTTCGCAATACCGAAGAAGAAATCTACGCGGCCTTTAAAGACTTTTATCAAGTAACCCAGGCTGAAGATCTGACCGACCCACACCATCTGTATCGCTTACAGGGGCAAATCGATGAGCATCAGGTGATTCATAACAATGAGGTCAACGACTTTTGCGCCGTGTACTTTGCGCCCAAGCGCCGTGAGTCTGTTCATGATCACGCCAAGATGAATAACATCGTCGATTTGGCGGTGGAGCGTTATAAAGAGCTTGAAGAAGAAGTGCAGGATGAGTTTAAAGGCCTGTTGGTTAATTTCCGTAATATGTATAGCTTCCTTTCTCAGGTGATGCCGTATCAGGATACCGATTTAGAAAAGCTCTATACCTATTTACGCTATCTGATCTCCAAGCTGCCTAGGGATACCTCTGGGCCGGGTTATAAAGTCGATGGCGATGTCGAGCTTGAGTATTACCGCTTACAGAAGATCAGTGAAGGCTCAATTAACTTGGAAGATGGCGAGGCTGGTGAATTAAAAGGGCCTTCGGATGTTGGCACTGGCGGGCTGGGTGAAGATGAAGCGCCTTTGTCAGAGCTGATCAAAGCGTTAAATGAAAAATTTGGTACTGATTTCACAGAAGCTGATCGCTTGTTTTTTGAACAAGTCGAAGAGGAAGCTTTTGAGGATGCGAGCTTGAAAGAAGCTGCTGCGGCGAATAACTATGGCGATTTCTCATCGATATTAGCTAAGGCTTTTGAAGGTATATTAATTGATCGAATGGAAGGTAATGAAGAGATATTCGAACGGTTGATGGGGGATGCCAATGTTAGGGGTATTGCCATTAATGATATTGCTAAAAGTCTGTATAAGCGATTTAGGGGCGATGATATGAGCCCCGCTGATAAATTGCTTGCGTTAATCCCGAAGGGCGAGTCAAAAGACTTAGAATTTAAGCAAACCTTTTCAATGGATGTGAAAAAAGGCACAAAGGAAAAGTACATAGAAAAATCAGCACTGAAAACTGTTGTGGCATTTTTGAATTCAGAGGGTGGTTATCTACTTGTTGGTGTGGATGATGAGGGAGACATTACCGGTGTAAATGATGAGATCTCAAAATTCTACAAGAACAATGATAAATACCTTCTCAACCTAAAAAATCACCTCAAAACCAAGGTTGGCGAGGGGCTTTATCCTTTGATTGATTACTCACTGGTTACAGTTGACGGTAAAGATGTTTTACAGATTCAATGTTCACCCTCAAATACCCCATGCTTCCTTGATGACAATGAGTTTTATGTAAGAAGCGGGCCTTCTTCAGATATGCTGGAAGGAAAAAGCCAGCATGAATATATCAAGGAAAGGTTTTAGGCTTTAGGGAATTAGTGGGGTCAGATGAAACTTATGGCGTGATTGTCGCCATGGTAGACAGACGCTGCGCAGCGTAAATCAGCCTCGCTTTGTGATGAAAGGATCTGAGCATAGCTAAATGATCCGAGTGAAATAATTCAAGCACGAATAGGGCAAGTGTACGATCGAATAGTAATGAGGTGGGCATTGATTTTAGTGCCATAAATTTCTTATTTGATCATTAATCTTAAGTCAGGATAGCAAGGATGCCGTATGCCAAGAAAACGCTACAGACGAAAAAAGAAAGAGGGGGATTGGCTGGGCGGAGTTGTTGTCGTGCTTACGATGATTATTTTCACCAACATGGATCGTGGTGGTTCGGTTCAAGGGCTGGCTTCTAGTTTACTGACCTCATTCATCGTTTCTGCTGTATTGGTTGTCATTGGCTTGTTGGTGTTTAAAGCCCTAAAAGCCAATAAGTTTTCAGTAAGACGCGGCATTCAATATACAGAACGTCCTAAACAACACCGCTCTAGCAGTAATTCTTGTGCTTTTCCTAAACCTTCTGTCGAACCAGATCACAGGCTCGTTGATAGCGTTGCAGCTGTTAATGTATCGAAATCACTGGAAGAGACTGAGCACGATAGTTGGTCGCTGACGCTTATCGGTGCACTGGAGTGGCGACGTTTTGAGAAGCTCTGTATGGAGTACTTCAAGCTCAAGGGCTATGAGGTAAAAGATACCGGCTCAGGGGCCGATGGCGGCACTGACTTCTATTTATATAGGCCGGATGTATCCGACAAACCGGTGGCGGTGGTGCAGTGTAAGTCTTGGTCGAATAAGCCTGTTGGTGTAAAGACTGTTCGTGAGCTGTTTGGTGTGATGGCGGCTGAGAAGATTCCAAATGCCATTGTGATGGTGTCAGGCACTTTTACGGTTGAGGCCAAAGGTTTTACTGATTCAAAGCGTTTAAAGCTCATTGATGGCCAACAACTATTGGCGATGATTCACAAGCTGTCAGAACCGGCGCAGAAAGGTTTGTTACATCGCATGACTCAGGGCGACTTCAAAACACCCAGCTGCCCAAGTTGTGATGTGAAGCTTGTTGCTCGTGCAGGTAAGGCGGGCCGCAGCGATTTCTGGGGCTGCGGTAACTTCCCAAAATGTCGTTACACAATGAAACGGGCCGCTTAATATCTCGTCTACTGCTTAGCCACCAGTTGGCCCCGTCCTCCATTCAAACTGTCGGTAGGCATTCATTTAAATGGGTTTTAGCCTTGGCTGCTTGCACGATGGATAGGCCTGCGGCTAGGGGCAAAGCCCCTGTTGACCCATTGAGTCAGTCGAACATTGCGAGTCCGCGTCACTATCATCTTTTTGCTAAAAATAGACTTCCGATACTCTTTTCGACACTCAAGACTCAAAATGCAACAAGTACAACTATCCACACCAATAACGGGGTAAAATACCAAGGATTAACACCTACCTTTACCAGCCTTGGTATAAAGCACTATGACAAACCGATCGCCTCTGAAACCCACCACGATTCTATCGTCACTCGACGACCTTGCGAAGCTGACAGACTATTCCCTCATGGACACGCTTAACGCTGATCCTGACGCGACAGAAAGCGGTACTGACCACTCGCCACGACAAGTCTTCAGCGGCCATTATGTGCCCGTCAAGCCGACTCCGATCCAAGACCCAGAGTATGTAGCGCACAGCAAAAGCTTCTTTGCTGAGCTTGGTCTCAAAGACAGTTTGGCCGAGGCCTCTGAGTTTGTTCGCATGTTCTCTGGCGATATCTCTCAGGTGCCAGCGCCGATGCGCAAGGTCGGTTGGGCGACGGGATACGCACTGTCTATCTACGGCACTGAATACATCCAGCAGTGCCCGTTCCAAACGGGTAACGGCTATGGCGACGGTCGGGCAATTTCTGTGCTCGAGGCGGTGATCAACGGTCAACGCTGGGAAATGCAGCTGAAAGGCGGCGGTCGCACGCCATATTGCCGCGGTGCCGACGGTCGCGCTGTCTTGCGCTCGAGTATCCGTGAGTTCTTGGCTCAGGAGCACATGCACGCGCTGGGTGTGCCCACATCACGGTCTTTGAGTTTGTACGCTTCAAAAACCGAGACGGTACAGCGGCCGTGGTACTCCGAGGGCTCGCGCTCTGAGAATCCCGATAGGCTTATCTCTGAAGCCGTCGCCATCTCGACCCGTGTCGCTCCGTCGTTCCTCC
>Ga0105356_10004351_pt1 | contig 13679 bp, 13 predicted proteins | sample GOMGulsemesocosm_3_FD_83502 | JGI IMG/M metagenome (GOLD analysis project Ga0105356, IMG submission 83502) | Methane-oxidizing microbial communities from mesocosms in the Gulf of Mexico - GOM9D Gulf of Mexico | ecosystem: Environmental > Aquatic > Marine > Cold seeps | place: Gulf of Mexico...
AGATAGATGGTGTTTGTAGAGATTTAAGTGCGACAGGAATGTCGATTGAATTAGATGAACCTTTAGAAATAAATACTGAGCTCAAAGTTAAAGTAGACTCAACAAATAATGGCGTACCTTCTTTAGATGCCATTGCAAAAGTGATCCGCTGTTCTGGGCTTGAATCAGATGAGTATTTGATTGGATTGGAGTTTATAGAAATCAATTAATAAGAAATTTGCTACGCAAGTTTCTTGATGTGCCACTATGTGGCGAAAAAGAATAAAAGATAAATTCAAAAAAGACTTAATCGTGTTTTTTGTTTACCTTTTCTAATTTCTTTTTCTGCCACACTGTGGGCCGATAGCTAGAATACCTTACAAATCAAACCTTTCAAGTAAAAACCTTCTGGGTAAAATCCAGCTATAGGGTGATCCGCGGCTTGATTTAAACGTTCCATAAATAATACATCTTTGTTTGCATCTAATGCTGCATCAGCGACTACTTTTTGGAACAGATTTTGCTCCATTAAACCAGAACAAGAGAACGTTAATAATGTGCCACCAGGTTTTAATATTTGCATTGCAATCATATTAATGTCTTTATAACCACGGCATGCGCCAGTAAGTTGCAATTTATTATCAGCAAATTTAGGCGGATCCATAACAATAGTATCGAACTTTCTGCCTTCTTCGCGGTATTGACGTAAAAGTTTGAATACATCTTGTTTTTCAAATTGTACTTTATTTAAATCAAGTTCATTTAATTCTACATTACGTTTTGCTGTATCTAATGCAGGTTGAGATACATCAACATTAGTAACCATAGAGCAGCCACCGCGAAGTGCGTATAAACTAAAAGTACCAGTGTAAGAAAAACAGTTTAATACTTCTTTATCTTTCACAAATCGTTCTAGTGCGGCACGACTATCACGTTGATCTAAATAGAATCCGGTTTTATGACCGGTTTTGATATTAACCTCAATTTTTAAACCATTTTCTTCAATAACCACAACTTCAGGAGGTTCAACACCCCAAAGTACACCTGTAATAGGTTCTAAGCCTTCTTTTTTACGCACTTCTACATCAGAACGCTCATAAATATTACTATCAGGAAAAACGTTACGAAGGGCTTGTACAATTTCGCCTTTGTGGCGCTCAGCTCCGGCACTTAAAAATTGGCCAACCAAATAATTACCAAACTTATCTATCGTCACGCCTGGAATCGAATCAGATTCAGCAGCGATTAAACGAAATCCTGTTAAACCACCTTGCGCTATCGCATCTTCTCTAGCAAAAAGTGCACGACGAATTCGTTTTTCAAAAAAAGCGATATCAATAGTCTCATTTTGATCGAAAGTCCAAATACGTGCACGAATTTGAGAATGTGGACTATAAGCAGCCGTTGCTAAGTAGTTTCCATTGTTATCATGTATTTCTACTGTGTCGCCTAAGCCTGGTTTACCTTTAATCTTCTTGATCCCTTTAGAGAATATCCAAGGGTGTTTGCGTTTTAAAGACTTTTCACGGCCAGCTTGTAAAAATAGGATTGACGACATATGGTTTCCAAGTACTGAGACTAAAATTCAGTATTTTATTTGCTTATTAATTAAGGCGCTAATTTTAGTGTGCTAACAATAAATAATAAAGGATTAATGATGAATACATGTATTTAAAATGTGATTCGGTCAAATTAAAAAGAAGTATTTGCAATATACTAATTGAATATTTGCAGAGCTATAAATTCTTTTGAGTAAAGTATTAGATAAATAATAAAGAGAAACTGATGAATAAAGCGATAAAAGCGGTTGTATCTGGCAAAGTTCAAGGTGTTTGGTTTAGAGCTTCAACTATGGAAACTGCTGATAAATTAAACCTTAATGGATATGCTAAAAACTTACCCAATGGCAATGTCGAGGTAATGGCAACAGGTAAGAAAATTGACCTAGAGAAGTTTGTTGTTTTTTTATCTCATGGTCCAAAATCGGCTGTCGTTGATAAGCTACAATGGGAATGGGTAGATGTTGAAACATTTGTACAATTTGAAGTTTTATAAATAACAATTTAACAATAATAAATATATTAAATAACATTTAATTGTTATTAAAAATTTTACTCTAAGTAAAATTGATTTAGTTAGGACTTTTAAATGAAAAAAGTATTTTTAGCTTTATGTTTTGTACCTTCTTTGTGTTTTGCACATAACATTAAATTAAACCAGGTATTACCACATGTTGAGGTTAAAAATCATGGTGAGTTAATACTTAAAGGTAATGATGTTGTATATGAAAAATGGCATACAAATAAGCTACAAGGTAAAGTCAGGGTGATCCAAGCGATCGCTGGAAGAAGTGCTGCAAAAGAAATGAATGCGCCATTAATGGCTGAGATTACCAAGCAAAAATTTGATGAAGCATTTTACCAAACCACAACAATAATCAATCAAGATGATGCGATGTGGGGAACCGGAGGGTTTGTAAAGTCTTCAGCACAAGAGAGTAAAAAAGAATTTAATTGGTCTTCTTTAATATTAGATGAAAAGGGTTCTGTTGCAAAAAAGTGGCAATTAAATGAGGAAAGTTCAATTATTATTATTTTAGATAAAGCTTCAAATGTACTCTTTGTTAATGAGGGGGCTTTATCATCTGATGAAATCAAAAATGCCATCTCTATACTCAAAAAACAGCTATAATTCCTGCCATCAGTATTTCCATGTTTTAAATTCATCTAAATGAAGATTTAAGTACTTATTTGATATGTATTGAATAAGTGCTTTACTTAAGTGGAATCTATTCATTTTATGACTTACATCATGACAAATATTCGTACTAACTTTCTTATATTTTCATTCCTCTTTTGTAGTTTTTGTGATGCGCAGACTACAAAAAATCAGGAACCAATCAGCATTATTGTAAATGATTGGAGCAGTCAAATTGTACTCGCGCATATTACTGGTAATATTTTAAACTCAGTTGGATACAAAACAAAATATTCATTTTCTACAATAAATGAACAATGGGGCTCATTATCTCAAGGTATAGATCATGTTCAAGTTGAGGTGTGGGAAGGCACAATGTCGGCTATGTTTGAGCGAGTCATCAAGTCTGGCAGTGTACTTGATGCTGGTAGTCATGAAGCCACAACGAGAGAAGAGTGGTGGTATCCTACTTATGTCGAAGAATTATGCCCTGGTTTACCTGATTGGAGAGCATTAAAAAAATGTTCAGCCTTATTTTCTAATGATAATTCAAGTATAGGACGTTACGTTGCTGGGCCCTGGGAGAAGCCTGAGGCAGCGCGTATTCGTGCATTAGACCTAAATTTTAAAATTGATACCGTTAAAAAAGCTGATGATTTATGGTCTGAACTTAAAAATGCAATTACACACAATAAAGCCATTGTATTGTTTAATTGGAGCCCTAATTGGGTTGAGGCTGTATATGAAGGTAAATTTATTGAGTTTCCTGAGTATCATATAGATTGTGAAATAGATCCTAAATGGGGGGTTAATCCCGACTTTCATTATGATTGTGGTAATCCTAAAAATGGTTTTTTAAAAAAAGCAGTATGGGCTGGTTTAAAAGAGCAGTGGCCATGTGCGTTTGATATTATAAAAAACATTAACTTTAACAATGAAAATATTTCAGCTTTAGCTGCGGTAGTTGATTTCAAAAAACTAAGTTATGAGCAAGCAGCAACGCAATGGCTGAATGAAAATAAAAGTATTTGGCAGCAATGGATCTCGCAAAATTGTAAAGCGGGGAATATACCTTAATGAGTACAAATTTATTTTTAAAACAAAACTCAATTGCAACTCAATTAATTAATTTTGTTTTCTCTATTTACTGTGTTATTGCAGTGGCTATTACAGTTGGGCAAATTGTAATTGAATATAAACATACCCAACAAGCGATTGAAGATGAACTTAAAACTAACCAACAAATATTTGAGCCTGTTTTAAGCGCCGGCGTATGGAATTTAGATAAAGAGCAAATAACAAATACCCTGAATGGCATGCTAGCCATTCCTATTGTTATAGGAGTGAAAATAGAGCAAAAAGGTCAATTTTTTACTGGTATGGGTATTATAAAATCAAATAGTGGTGAGGTGTTAAAGTTTAATGAAAATGCGAAGCCTATTGCTGTTGTAGGAGCCGATTCCACCAATATATTTTCTTATGAATTTCCAATTAATTATATCTTTAGAGGTAAATCGAGAGAGGTAGGGTCTGCCACTATATATTCAAATTCTTCAGTTATAATTCAAAGGGTCCAATTTGGTGTTATTTTAATTATTATTAATGCCATTATTAAAACAATTGCTTTATGGTGTTTGTTTGTTTGGGCAGGGAACCGGCTTTTGATAAAGCCGCTATTAAAACTTGTTCATGCTATTGATAAAGTTGATTTTGATGAGTTAGGCGAGTTAGAAATTAACTTAGACAATAAAAGAGAAAATGAATTAACAATTATAGAAAGCTCATTTTCTGAGATGCTTAAAAATTTGGCGGATACACGGATCGAGATTATTAAATCTCACCTTTTATTAGAAGAAAAAGTAAAGGAGCGAACAAAAGATCTTTTAGAGTCTAAAAATGAAGCTGAACAAGCCAATAAAGCTAAATCTGATTTTTTATCTCGTATTAGTCACGAGTTGAATACGCCTTTAAATGCAATCGTGGGTGGTTCCCAAGTTCTCCAATGCAATATGACACAAGGCGATAGCGATAATTCTATTTTACTAAAACATATAAATACTGCTGGGTTGCACCTGTCTATGTTAGTTAAAGATATTATGGATTTTGTTTATTCAAATAAAGATGAATTTGAAGTTAACTGGGAGGAATGTAATTTAAATGACATTATTATTTCCAGTATTGTCATGGTTCAGCCCTTCACTCAAGCCCAAAATATAACCATAGATTATGAACAAAAAGAGCATAATGTTTATGCTGATTCAGGTCGGATCCGTCAAATCTTAGTTAACTTATTAAATAATGCGATAAAATATAATAAAAAAAATGGCTTTATAGAAGTTTATACTTCGGTCAATAGTGAAGGTGCAGTGCAGATGCACATAAAAGATTCTGGAATTGGCATAGATAGCTCAGATCAAGAATTAATATTTGAGCCATTTTTAAGACTTGATTACGCAAAAACTAATTGCATCGATGGAATTGGTATCGGTTTATCTTTAGTTAAAACTTTAGTAGATCGAATGCAGGCTACAGTTAGCGTATATAGTAAAATAAATATAGGTTCAACATTTACGATTACTTTTAAACAAAAGAAAGAAATACAACATTAATGATTCTTATATCATTTGTGATTTTAAATGATCAATAAAAATTCTTGTTTTTAAAGGTGTGAATTCTGTATTTGGGTAGAATATCCATAGTTGCTTACTTGCCGATTTGATATCAGGTAATATTGGAACTAATTGATTTTTTGATAGTTCTCGCTTTATATAAGTAGGTGAAATAAATATTAAGCCCATACCTTGTTTTGCCGCTATTAATATTGCTTCGAGGTGGTCAGTTACAAAATTAAAGTTGGTAAATTCAAAAAACTCACCATTATCTAATTCTAATTCACCTTGTTTTCTATAAAAATTACTTAATATCATTTTATGATTTACTAGATCTTTTAAAGAATTAATTTTTGCATGGTTTGCTATATATTCAGGTGAACCAAATAGACTCATTTGATAATCAATTAATTTAGTACCTTTGTGTGCTGTTGAATCAAATTCTTCATGTTTTCGTGTTAAAAATAAGTCGTGTTCTAAATCTGGTAATTCTCCTGGAGTCAGTACGTTTAATTGAATTTTAACATGTGGATAAAGTGATAAAAAAGTTTCAATATGTGGCATTAATACGGTACTTCCAACAGCTAAAGTAGCCGCTATTTTTAATATACCACTTGGGTGGGAAGCTTCTTGTTGTGTATCGCTGACCATGATATTAAATTGATTTATAAAATTTTTTGCGCGAGGTATAAAGCCAATACCTGCTTCAGTTAAGTTCACTTGACGTGTTGTTCTGATAAACAAGCTTAAGCCTAATTCTTTTTCCAACCAATCAATTCTTTTACTGACAGCAGAGGGCGTTACTTCAATTGCTTGGGCTGCTTTAGTAAAACTTTTATTTTCCACTAATGCACAAAAACTTTTTGTAGCAGTTAACCAATCCATTATTAATTCCATTTGGGAAACAATGTTTTGCCTATTACAGCATGTTTATTCCTATTGTTAAATAATATAGTGGTGTTTTATACCGTATTACTTTAAAGGAGAAGCTGGTGCCGCTTGTTTTAGCAATTTTATTTTTATCTTGTTCGCAATTAGCGAGTCAAATATTCTTACCGGCTATGCCTGATATTGCGACTGCATTAGATATGAGTAAAAATCAATTACAAGAAATTATGATGTATTATTTTATATGTTTAGGTTTCTCTCAGTTAATAGTTGGTCCCTTATGTGATTATTTAGGTAACCGGCGGGTATTTCTTATTTGCCAAATGATATTTATTATAGGAACTTTGACTGCTGGCTTAGCTAAAAATGAGGTTATGTTTGCATTAGGTCGGATTCTACAAGGTTTGGGAGCTGCGGCTCCTTTATTGATCAGTCGCACAATTTTAGCTTCAAAATTAGATGATAAAACATTAAAAAGTGCCACAGCCAGTTTAGCGATAGCTGCGAGTATCGTTGCAGTCATAGCGCCTTGGTTTGGTGGTGTTATCGCCACTGAGTTTAGCTGGAAAATTCTGTTTTTAGTCGTAACAGTTTATTTATTATTAGTATGGTGTATTGGCTTTCGTTTTTTATCAAAAGATCAAAGTGTTAAATCACCTAACAAGCTAAAATTCGTTGTTATGTTAAGCCAATATAAAAATTTAATGGTGCAATCAAAATTTATCAGTATTGCATCATTTAAATGGATACCAACATTTTTATATTTAACGTCTCAAATCTATTATCCATTTGAGTTACAGGAAAAGTTTAACTTATCAGCCGCACAATACGGTACAGCCATGATGATCCCAACGATCGGTCTAGTATTAGGTACTGTATTGGCGAAAGCATTGCATAGATATATGTCTTATAAAACTATGTTGATTTTGTTTTGGCCTCTTATTTTAATATCGGGCGTAGTGCTTTTTGTAATGCCATTCTCCCTTTATTCTAGCTTGATGAGTTATAGCTTATTAATGGTGGCATTTGGTACATATTATCCGTGCTGTATTCATTTAATAGTTACTTCATTCAAACAATCGGCCGCTACAGCAAGTGCTTTGGTTGGTGCGGTGGAATTATTATTATTTTCATTATTAGCTATGTTGATGTGTAAATACTTGATCACGAGTTATTTAGACTTATCAATGTTATATGTTGCCTCCTCATTCATTTTATTTATTAGTTGGTTCGTGATGAACCGTGCATTAAGTCCATTACCAGAAGCTAAAACAATAAACGTCACCACATAAATTAAACGAGGAAAACATATGTACATAGAAACACCTAGATTGATAATACGCTGTATGAAATTGAGTGATTTAGCGGATAGTTTTGAGCATAGGGCTTGTGCTGATGTAAATAAATTTATAGCTGTGCCGCTTACATTTGAACAAACACAAATAAGGTTAGAGAATGCTGTTCAGCCTTGGAATGGCAATGAAAATGAAAAGCTAGGTCTGGCCATCGAACTAAAAAAAGAAAAAAAACTAGTTGGTGAATTGATGTTCAAATACACCAATTTAGCGAGCAGTATTGGAGAAGTAGGTTATCGTTTAAATAACAAGTATCAAAGAAATGGATATGCATTTGAGGCTGTTCATGCTTTATTTAGACATTTATTTCAAGAAATGAATCTGCATAAGCTAACGGCTTTATGTCTGGCTGACAATAGTGCTTCCTGGGGTTTAATGGAAAAGCTTGGCATGAATAAAGAAGGCTTTCTTCGTGAACACTTTAGAATATCGGAGTGCTGGTTTGATGGTTTTACTTATGGCATATTAAGTAAAGAGTTTAACTTTCAATAGTTCATTTTCAATTAAGGGGCTTAGTTGAAAAATAAAAAAATATTTTTTTCAGGCTTTACATTGCTTTTGTTAATGATTACTTGGTTAATGCTAAATCAAGAGAATTTTGCTGATATAGAACAGGTTAGCCCAATTCGAATTTCATACAGCCAGCCTGCAGCTGAACACATGAATCAAGAGGTTATAAAAAATGAACATATAGAAATTAGTTCAACTGATAAACAGCAAGATCATATTCTAGAATGTGATCCAAAAGTAAAAGAGATTGATTTAACTCAGTTTACAGAGCATACCTTTGAGGACTTACACCAAAAGTTAAAAAACTCAGGAAGTAGTTATGATCAGTTTTCATATAGTTTATTGCAAGACTTCAACGTTTCAAAAAAGAATAGCCTACTGCAAGCACAAAATAATTTTGAACGATTACTTGAATATTCACAAAACAGTGATACTCATGATTTGGCTTTATTCACATTATTACAGGCCTGCGCTAATAACTCTCAATTACAAGGGTGTGAACAGGTAGAAAAAAAAGCAAAGTATAGTTTAGGTGATAATGCTGCAATTTGGTTGACTTTAGTAAGTAAGTATTTACAGCTAAGGGACCATGAGGAAGCAGTAAAGGTTATAAATGAAGCTACTAAAGCGACTTATTATTCGAATTATAATTTTGAGTTTGAAGATTTATATCGTGAAAGTTTATTAGCCAATGGTTTTGCTCATGATTATAACCAAGCAATTATATTAGCTAAAGGTTATGCAATGGCTCGGCCCATGCCTGGATTTTCAAAAATGATTAAATTTTGTAAGAAGCATATTAAATCGATAGAAATACCTTGTCTAAAAATAGGCTCTGTTATGATGAATGCAAGCAAGGGTATCTTCACAAGTACAGTGGGTGCTCATTTATTACAAGAGATATATAAAGTTAATAATAATAAAATAGAAATAAAAAAACTGGATGCATATATAAAAAATATTTATCCCGGCAGTCGGCCAGTTCAAATTTCTAATTTAATGACTTATGATGAATCCTTAACAATTAATTTTATTGAGAATTGGCGGCTGTATGGGGAGATCATCGCTAATAAACTTTTGGTTAAAGAGGCCATTGATAAATCTAAAGATGAAAATTATAACCCTTGCATATAAATATATTTTAAATAATTAAGAGTCATTGTAATGAAACAAGATTTTAGAGAAGCAAAGTATTTAAATGAAAGTGGTTCTAAAAAAGGTAATTGGTTTATAAACCGTTTAAATTATTTTGAGTTTCATCGTTACCCAGGTTATAAAAAACATTTGATTGGTAGTTTTGCTTTGTTTATTTTTTCAATTGTGATGATAATAGAGCTGATGCTGAACTATTTTTTTGTATCTTTAGCATTTTGTTATTTGGCTTACTTTTCTTGTCTCACTTTAATCATTTTAAAACGTCAAATTTGCCGGATAGGCGGCTATATTTTATATCCCAATAAGGTTATTAGATTTTTTAAGCATAGAGAAAAAAATGTTGATATGAATGATTTTGATTCTATCGCGACTTTAACTAAAAAATAACAGATACACATATGAAAAGCATACTTATATTATTAGCCGCATTCTTTACTTATCAAGCTAATGCAAAAGAATTTACTATTGGTGTAGAAAACATTAACTATTATCCTCATTATGATTTTTCTGTTGGTAAAAAGTCGGGCTATATCTATGATTTGTTAGAGTTGTTTTCTTCAAAGAATAACCATCATTTTAAATATGTTGTTTTGCCTGTAAAACGTTTGCGCAAAAAAATGTTAGAAACAAATCAAATTGATTTCATGTACCCAGATAATCCAATATGGGAACAGTACCTTACATCAAATGATAACAAAATATATAGTGATCCTATTATAACTACGATAGGTGGAACGCTAGTAAAGAAAGAGAGATTAGGAAAAGGGGTTTATGCTGTTAAATCACTCAGTATTCCCCATGGTTTTACATCAACAGAATGGCTTAAAATAAAAAAGGAGCGCAGTTTAGAGATTTTAGAAGTTCAAGATGCAAAAACAGCATTAGGGCTCGTAATTAAAGGAAGAGTGGATGCCGCTGATGTAGAGTATAATGTCTCACAACATTTGCTTAAAAAAATGAATAAAGAAAAAGATGTAAAGCTAGATCCTCAACTGCCCTTTATCGATGTATCTTTTAAACTTTCAACGTTAAATCACATCAGTACAATCAATGAATTTAATATATTTTTGAGTGAAAATAAAAAATCAATAGACGTATTAAAAAAGAAATATAAGTTGATTGAATCTGTCGATGAAATTTATTAAATCATTGATATAGTGTTTATTATAAATATGTTTCCTGATAACTCACTAAAGGTACGCTGTTAAATAATCGTATTTTATAACCTATATCTTGATTGTCTTGCTTAGATCTGACGGATATCGCAATACGATGTGACTCATTTGGATTGATTAACCAACTTTGCCATATCTCAGGAGTATCAATTCGGTGTTCTGCAAAGCTGAGCTTTATATTGTTATTAATTTTGTTATTTTCACACGGTAAAATATGAAAACTAAAGTCACTTAAAGGAATTGATAAACCTAAGCCCCATGCTTTTATATAAGACTCTTTCAAAGTCCAATAATCAAAAAAGCGACAGCGTTGTTTATTATCTGGTAAACCAAATAGTTCCGTTACTTCAGTTGATGAAAAAAAACGTTCTGCGATTAATAATGGATCTGTATTTCTTTTTACATTTTCAACATCACATCCAATATCATCATTAAGCATGATGGCACAAATAATCAATTTATCTGTATGACTTATATTGAATCTTAATGGAAGTGGCGGATTACTGATTTCAGGTTTGTCTTTTTCACCTTTATTAAAGCGCCAGTCACATGGTTTTACATCCGCATAATAAGATAATAAATCTCTGACAAAAGCACGGGTGATGAGCGCACTATGTTTATCTTTATCAAATCGGTATCTTTGCTGTTTTATTGTTTCATCTTCGGTCAATAACTTTTTATATTGTTTAAGTAAAGTTTCCGATGTTATTTGTGTTGGGTCGATTGACCAAAGGTGAATCTCATTTTCTTTAAGGTTTAATTTCGCAGTTGTTTCTTTATTTTTGTTATTCATAAAAGTATCACTGTATTGTATCGGTTTAAAACTTGAGCTTTAAATAGACTACTGAATACTGAGTTTAACATGGCTAGATAGTAACTCTGAGCGCTATTTTCATGAAATACTGCAAAATTAAGACAAAACAGCATTTTGTAGAGTGTTAGCTCTAATTATTTGACTTTTATTTCTTACTGAAAACTATTATTTACAGCTAATTTGTTTTGAATCATAAAATCAAGTATCGGGAGATTGTACTGGGTTTGAAACCTGTGTATATTACCGCGATTAGGTTTTAGCTAATACCGTGAAATAAAGTAAATACTTTAAAAACGAGTAATGGAAATGTTTAATCAATTTGATTTTGATGAACTTTAATAAGCGATAACATGGAACGCTGTAAACAATGACAAAACAACATGCAAATGCTACAACAACGCTAGAAATGCGTGCATTTATCCATGAATCTGATTTACCCACCGCTGTTTTAGCGCGTTTACTTAAAATATCTGAATCTACCGTTCGTAAATGGCGAAAACGTGATTCTGTTACTGATGAATCCCATACACCAAAACAACTCAATACAACCTTAAGTCCAGCACAAGAATACGTTGTTGTTGAACTCAGGACCCGTTTATTACTTTCGTTAGATGAATTGCTTGCTGTCAGTAAAGAGTTTATCAATGTAAAAACATCTCGTGCGGGATTGCAAAGATGTTTAAAACGAAACGGTGTATCTCGATTAGCAGACATGGATCAAAGTGGTGAAGCAACTGATGCCGACAGTCCCTCAAATACGGCGATTCAAGTACCTATTCAAAATTTAGAAAAACAGAATGTTGTTTTATCCGATGTATCGCCAGAAGCAATGCGAGAAGTACTTAATCAAACGCAATCTTTATCACAAGATGAAGTAGTGCAAGTTAAGGTAACTCAGTTACCTGAATTTGATGATGAAACCACAAAGCGCCGTTTACTTATTGCAAATGATCCTGCATCTGGTTGGGTTTATGTCGACATTTATGATGGTGATGAAAAAGCCGCCGCTGGGCGTTATATGACTCATGTACTCACCAAAGCCCCATTTCATATCCGCCGTATTTTAGCGGGGAACTATACCGAATTTTTAAGCCGTTTCCGTATGTTAGACGCAGAACTTGATTCTGATACTGATACACAAAACGCAACCGAATCTTAATTGGAGTAATAATAGAATGCCGAATAATAACAAGGCAAAGCCAGCTTTAGCGCAAACAGTTAAAGACGTTGATGCACTCGTTGATGAACAACAATTTAACTCTCGTTTACAAGAATGCCCAATCGCCATCGTAGGTATGGCATCAGTATTTGCGGATGCTAAAAACTTAGACCAATATTGGGATAACATTTTTGAATCTGTTGATTCAATCAAAGATGTGCCAGCTGATCGCTGGGCTATTGATGATTATTACTCTGAAGATAAATTTGCAGCAGACAAAACGTATTGTAAACGTGGTGGATTTTTACCTGAAATTGATTTCGATCCAATGGAGTTTGGTCTTCCACCAAATATTTTAGAACTAACAGATATTGCACAATTATTATCATTAGTGGTTGCGCGTGAAGTTTTAAACGATGCCGGCATAGGTGAAGGTTCTGGTTATGACCGTGATAAAGTCGGTATTACTTTAGGTGTAGGTGGTGGTCAGAAACAAATTTCTCCACTTACTTCACGTTTGCAAGGCCCTGTGCTTGAAAAAGTATTAAAAGCCTCTGGTGTAGACGCTGATGATCGCGCAATGATCATCGAGAAATTTAAAAAAGCATATATCGGTTGGGAAGAGAACTCATTCCCTGGCATGCTAGGAAACGTTATTTCAGGTCGTATTGCTAATCGTTTTGACTTTGGTGGTACTAACTGTGTTGTAGATGCTGCATGTGCAGGCTCTTTAGCTGCAATCAAACTTGCGATTTCAGACTTGTTAGAATACAGATCAGAAGTCATGATCTCTGGTGGTGTATGTTGTGATAACTCACCATTTATGTATATGTCTTTCTCTAAAACGCCTGCTTTTACAACAAATGAAGATATTCGTCCGTTTGATGATGATTCAAAAGGCATGATGATAGGTGAAGGTATCGGCATGATGGCGTTTAAACGCCTTGAAGATGCTGAGCGTGATGGTGATAAAGTATATGCGGTACTTAAAGGTATCGGTACTTCTTCAGATGGTCGTTTTAAGTCAATTTATGCACCACGTCCAGATGGTCAGGCTAAAGCATTAAAACGCGCATATGATGATGCAGGTTTTGATCCTCGTACTTGTGGTTTAATTGAAGCGCATGGCACTGGCACAAAAGCAGGTGATGCGGCTGAATTTGCTGGCTTGAAAAAGCATTTTGGTGCTGATAATGATAAAACGCAGCATATTGCATTAGGCTCAGTTAAATCTCAAGTAGGCCATACTAAAGCTGCTGCAGGCTCTGCCGGTATGATCAAAGCGATACTTTCATTACACCACAAAGTTTTACCCGCAACACTTCATATTGATCAACC
>Ga0105356_10004352_pt1 | contig 13679 bp, 6 predicted proteins | sample GOMGulsemesocosm_3_FD_83502 | JGI IMG/M metagenome (GOLD analysis project Ga0105356, IMG submission 83502) | Methane-oxidizing microbial communities from mesocosms in the Gulf of Mexico - GOM9D Gulf of Mexico | ecosystem: Environmental > Aquatic > Marine > Cold seeps | place: Gulf of Mexico...
TCTTTGTCTTGATTTTGATAGGCCGACTTTAATTCTTCAACATTTTTAGGTAATTCAGAAACAAACTTTTGTTGAAGCTCATTTAATATCTTCGGTGGTACGTCTAACTTTTCACTTACGAGTTCAGTACTGACTAATTTAGTATTGAGTAACGTTGATATTACCTGTACAAATTTCTCTCGTTCAATTGGCTTACCAAGGTAACCATCAAAACCCGCCGATAAATACGAAGCGATGTCATCTTTCATCGCATTAGCGGTAAGTGCTATAAATGGCACTGTGCAGCCTGCTGCTTTTAATATTTGAATCGCTTCTACACCACCCATTCTCGGCATATGAATATCGGAAATAATCAAATCATAAGACTCCATTTGCGCTTTTTTAACAAGCTGCTTTCCGTCAATCACACTAACCACGCTTAAGCCTAATTTTTCAAGCAATACAACAATCAACTGTCTAATAGCATCATTGTCTTCGGCCAATAAAACTTTACCAATTAAATCTGATTTTAATACCTGTTGTTGATATTTGAACTCTTTAAGTAAAGATATATCGTTTGTAGACTTTACCCAATAGCATTGGCTACTAGGTATTAACGCCACTTTAGCTGTAAAACAACTTCCTTCATCAAGTGTACTGGTTACAGTTAACTCACCGGACAGTTTCTCTGTTAAATATTGACAGATATTTAACCCCAATCCCGTACCGCCAAATTTGCTCGTCGGATTGTCGCCCACCTGCTCAAATGCGCCAAAGAGCTTTGTCATATTACCACTGTTGATACCAATACCTGAGTCTTCAACAGCTATAATCAGTTGTTCATCGTCAATGCTAACCTCTACTCGCACAAAACCAGAATCTGTAAATTTGATCGCATTTCCCACCAAATTAATGATGATTTGTTTTAATCTTGTGGGATCCGTCATGATCAATGATGGTAATGGAAAATGATAATCAAGACAAAAATCTAGCCCTTTTGATTTTGCTTTATGCCCCATCAATAAACTTACATCTTTAATTAATTTAAAAAGAGGGACAGGCAAGTATTCAATGGTTAGTTTATCCGCTTCCATTTTTGAAAGGTCAAGAATATCGTTGATTAATGACAATAAATGTTGGCCGCTATTATTTATAATAGCAACAGCATCAAGTTGCTTTTCCTCAATGACTTCGCCAGCTAATATCGACTCAGCATAACCAATTACGGCGGTAAGCGGAGTTCTTATTTCATGACTCATATTCGCCAAGAAGCGACTTTTAATTTCACTCGCTTGACTTAATTCGGCGGATAATATTTGTAGTTCTCTACGTTGGCGTACGATTTCCAATTGTGTTCTAACTCGTGCTTTTACCACTTCATGATTAAAAGGCTTATGAATATAATCAACGGCACCTAAGGTTAATCCCTGCTCTTCCTTATCCGCTGAGTTAAGTCCCGTAATAAAAATAACGGGAATATCTTCTGTTAAAGGATTTGCTTTGAGTTCCTTAATGGTTTCAAAGCCATCCATCTCTGGCATAATCACATCAAGTAAGATTAGATCTGGTAGAAACGCTACGGCCTTATTAATGGCTTCTTGACCATTTATAGCTAACCTAATATTAACGTCATTGCGTAACAGCTTACTCAAAACCTTAAGATTTGCCTTCTCATCATCGACTAATAAAACATTCAAATTTTTAATATCCATATCTTAAATTTCTGCTTTAAATTGTGAATTGACCGATTATCTCGAAACCAACCGGAAGCACTATGTGAAACCGCACAGTTATTGCTTCTATGCTTTGCTTTATAAAGCATCTTATCTGGAGTTTTAAGCGATATTTTGTGACAACTATCGTCATTTACTCAATAGCTAATACCGCCAAGACTTACCAAAAGATGTTCAAAGTTCGCAGTGCCTCCATAGAGTTTTTGTAAAGCTATGACTGTTTTACAACATGTCATATTATTTTAACCACATCTTCAATTGTAGTATCTGGTAGTAAAACCACAAACTCCTCATCACCAATTCAGCCAATAAAATCTCTTGAGGTGATTAATCAAACCAAAAAAAATCGTGTAACGCTTTATAAAACAGGTCCTAGAGATAGACATTTGTAATTATTTTGAAAAGCAGAAAGCCACTCGACATTAAAATTTCATAATGAAAATGTTTCTTAGCAATAGAAATCAGAGTATAAATTTGGGTAGGTTTCCCTAATAACTGTTTGTCTCGTTACACATAAGTGAAGATGTACTACAACTTTGAAGCCACAATAAAAAAAATAGTCTATAACAAACAGCTATTCAAGTGCATCCATAATACCTTTAAGCTCTTTTAGCAGTTTATTGACGGCAGTACTCGCCTGCTCATATTCAACATCATTGATGTACGCCGCAATGATATTAATACGCCCCTCGAAATCACTCGTTGAACATATATTTTGTAAATCTAAAATAATTTCTTCAACAGCAAAATCATAGGCTTTTAAAAGTGGCAATGACTCAACTAAGCCATGCTTTAATCGCACCATCGAAAACTTATCATCTTTTAATAATATTGAGGGCTCAAGCTCAACATACTGTAAATCAGATAATAATGACGATAAATCAGTTACTACTTCTGCCAAAAGCTTTTCATTTTGCTCTTTTTCCTCTAAAGAGGCTTCGAATGTCGCACTTATCGCCGATAATTTATAAGCACCAATATAGGCAGCATTTGACTTTAATGAATGGATAAGACGATATAATGTTTGCCAATCGTGGTCAGAAAATAATTGTTGGATCTTTTGCGGCAGCTCTTGTTGCTCTCGTTTAAACCCTTTAACTAAACTTAAATATAAATCTCTTCTTCCACCCATTTGTTTTAATGCTTTATCAGCATCAATCGCTTCAAGCGATTGCAATTGTGAAAATATATCTAAAGCATCATCTGTTGTCTCTTCTGTATCATTTTGCAAACCTGTCGAGTTATCAGAATTTCCAGTACCATTATTATCAGTCAATAGGTGACTTGAAATTGTGTCATATAAAACATCGGGATCAATAGGTTTAGTGATATGAGCATTCATGCCCGCTATTCTACTACGCTCTATGTCTGCTTCCATTGCATGAGCCGTCATAGCAATGATCGGTAATTGAGTCATCCCCAAGTCTTTTCGAAGCACTTCTGTTGCCGTTAAACCATCCATTTCAGGCATTTGAATATCCATCAATATCAAGTCATAATCTATTTTTTTACATTTATCGATGGCAATTAAACCATTCTCAGCAACGTCTATTTTCACTTGCGTATCTTGTAAAAAACCAATAGCCACTTGGCGGTTAATAGCATTATCCTCTACTAACAAAATTTTAAATTTTGCTAGCTGGGGTATTGTCGTGTTTTGTGTCTGATCGTCTATAGATGGAATTACGCGATAAGTACCGGCTTTTGCCATCATGTTAGTAATCACGTCAATTAATATCGATTGATTCACTGGTTTTTCAATAAATTGTTGCACCATTGACCCTGACAATTGTGATTTTGCTTCATCTTTATCATAAGCCGATACCATTAAAATATGCGGTGTATTATCGTGATGTTCTTGATACATTAGGCGTGAAACCTCTAAACCATCCATTTCAGGCATGCGCCAATCCATTAGTACTATGTCATAGGGACGTCTATCGATAATGGCTTGTCGCACCATAACAATAGCTTCTACTCCATTGTCAATTTGCTCTGCTTCAATTCCCATTTCACTTAATAAAGATAAAATAACATTTCTCGCTAAGGAAATATCATCAACCACTAAGACTCTTAATTGTGCAACACGAGCTTTATCAATTGGTAGTATTGCTATATCTTGCTGCGTCTTATCTAACTTAACCAAAAAATTAAAAGTTGAGCCAACGCTCACTTCACTTTCCAACCAAATTTCACCATCCATTAATTCACACAGTTGCTTTGATATTGATAAACCTAGCCCTGTACCGCCATATTTTCGCGTAACGGACTCATCCGCCTGCGAAAATGACTGAAACATTTTACTTTGCTGTTCTTTACTCATACCAATCCCCGTATCAATTACCGAAAATTGTATGGATACATCATTTTCACTTTCTTCATTTAACGTGACTTTAATGCAAACAGTGCCTTGCTCGGTAAATTTAACAGCGTTATTAACTAGGTTGACAATTATTTGCTGTAGCCTTAAAGGGTCTCCCATTAAGATTTGTGGTAAATGATTCTCAACATCAGTAACCAACTCCAAACCTTTCGCATGTGCATTTATTGCACTTAAATTAATCGATCGTTGTAGTAATTTTTCAAGTTTAAATGGAACGTTTTCTATGGTGACCTTACCGGCTTCAATTTTGGAAAAATCCAGTATATCGTTAATCAAACTTAACAATGTTTCACCTGAATCTAATATTTTTTCTGCATAATCTTTTTGTGTTTCATTAAGGTGTGTTTTTAATGACAGTCGACTTAAACCTATCACCGCGTTCATCGGCGTACGAATTTCGTGACTCATTTTCGCTAAAAATTCAGACTTTGCATTTGTTGCGTGCTCGGCTTTATCTGTTGCTTTTTTTAGCTCCGCCGTACGCTTAATGACTTTATTTTCCAAATCACGAGTAATATCAATCAAATTAAGATGGGTTTTCACCCGTGATAATAATTCATGTTTACTAACGGGTTTACTCAAGTAGTCGTTAGCTCCCACTAAGAAACTTTGTACCAAGTCTGCTTCTTGATTTTTAGCCGTTAAGAAAATAATAGGTAACTCACTAATCGAGAACAATGTACGTATGCGCTTACATACCTCATACCCCGATATTTTTGGCATCATCACATCAAGTAAGACCAAATCAAAAGGGCCATTCTCTATGATAGTGGTAATAGCTTCTTCACCACCACTGGCTTGCTCAAGTTGATAATTTTTTACTGATAAGTGATTAAATAATACCTGACGATTAATCGCATCGTCATCAACAATTAAAATGCGAAAACGGCTTTTTTCTCTATTTAAACAAGTCGTTTGAGAATCAGTATCGGTTTCTTTGATATTATTTTTATCAGCACTTTCTTGGGATAAATATGACTTATTTTCTTGCTCCAATCTTGATGTCATTTTATTTTTACTGACCAATACCACAGTACTCTTTTGTGATAACGGTAAAGTGATGCTAAAGGTACTGCCTTCATTGACCACGGACTCTACTTTAATGATACCGCCATGCAATTCAACCAGTTGCTTACTTACAGCTAATCCTAATCCAGTACCACCATAATGGCGATTTTCATCTCCTTCAAGTTGTTCAAAAGATTTAAATATATGCTCAAAATCCCCCTCACTGATCCCTATTCCCGTGTCAGTAATGCTAATTTTTACCCAGTTATTTTGCTCGGTTGCGGTTATCGTAACACTGCCATGTTCAGTAAATTTAATCGCGTTACCAATAAGATTATGTAATATTTGTTGAATTCTGTTTTCATCTGCATCTACTGCAACAAAACCTTTCGTTATACCATTAATTAATTTTAAGTTCTTGTCTCCAACTAAATTAACTGACAACGACAAAACCACATCAACCATGCTATATAAATCAAGGGCTTGAGTATTTAGTCTTAAGTTATGGCTTTTGAGCTTTGAAAAATCTAAAATATCATTAACAAGATTAGATAAACGCTTACCACTAGCGACTACCATCGCTAGATTTTTATTGGCATCCTTTGGCAATGGTCCTGCAACTCCGTCAATTAGAGATTCTGCAAGACCAATAATCCCATTTAATGGCGTACGTAATTCATGTGAAGTATTCGCCAAAAATTCATCTTTAAGACGGTCAACTCGCGTTAAACGAATATTAATAGCATGCTCTTTTAAACGATTATAGTTTTGTCGATAAACAAACGAGCCTAGTGCCAATATAATTGTTAGGAAATAAAAGGTATATGCCCACCATGTTTTCCATAAAGGAGGTAATATTTTAATTTTTAATGATTTACCTCGTTCATCCCAATAACCATCACCGTTACTGGCTTTCACTCGGAGGGTGTATTCACCTGCAGGTAAGTTGGTATATGTGGCACGACGATTTTTAGCATCAGTATAAATCCAATCATCATCAAAGCCCTCTAAACTATAAGCATATTGATTATTCATTGGTTCAGCAAAATGTAACGCTGTAAACTCAAACGATATAAGTTTTTCATGATAGGTTAAGGTCAGGCTATCGAGTTCATTGATAACGGATTTAATGCTAAATGATTCTCTACTCTCGATATCCTGATTCGTACGAATCGCAACAACTTCGTTATGTACTAAAAAATCGGTTAAAATCACGTGAGGCAGTGTGGTGTCATCTTTAATATTTTTTGGATAGAAGTGATTAAAGCCATCAGTTCCACCAAAATACAATTCACCACTTTGACTTTTATAATAACTTAGCGCACTAAATTCATTACTTTGTAAACCGTCATTAACGTCATAATTTTTAAACTGCTCCGTATTGGGATCAAACTTAGATATTCCATTGACAGTGCTAAGCCATAAATATCCTTGATTATCAGATAAAATACCGTAAATAGTATTATTAGCAAGACCGTCTTTTTCGTAATAACGGGTAAACTGTTTCGTTTTTGGTTCAAATCTATTTAAGCCTCCAGCGGTACCTAGCCAAAGAATACCTTGCTTGTCTTGATATATAGACAAAACTTGATTATTGCTAAGACTACTTTTATTTTCAGCTTCATTTTGATAATGAGTAAACTGGCCGCTTTTTGGGTCAAACCGATTTAAACCACCTGTTTCAGTACCAATCCATAAAATACCATGATTGTCTTTAAGCAAAGACCAAATAATATCTCCTGATAAGCTATTTTTATTATTTTTATCCTGTTTAAAGTGGCTAAATAGTTTAGTCTTTTTATCAAAGTGGTTTAAGCCGCCTCCCCATGTACCTAACCACAAAGAATCATCTTCATTATTAACCATGGTCAAAATATTATTGTGGCTTAAGCTACTTTTATCTTTGCTATCATATTGAAAGTGCTTGAAACTACCTGTATTTTTATCGTAGAGATTAAGACCACCACCAACAGTCCCTATCCACACATCATCGTTTTCATCAGCGATTATCGCAGAAACAATACCTTGGCTAATCGTTTTTTCATCTATGACATCATGCTCAAAAAGAGCGTAACTATCGTTAAGTTTGTTGTAAATATTTAAACCGTAGTTATAAGTACCAATAAATAAGTTGTCTTCTTGCTCTAAAAAACTAATAACAATATTACTACTTAAACTGTTTGATGATTGGTCAGATTGAGTATGATTAAACTGCGCCTTATTCGTATCAAAACGATTAAGGCCACCAACAAAGGTCCCAAGCCAAATACCTCCGTTACCATCAGCAGTAACAGTAGTAATTTGATCATGACTTAAACTCGTTAATTGATTTTCATGATACTGAAAATGTTCAAGCTCTTTATTAACAGTATGATAACGATACCCTCCCTGTTTCGTGCCAATCCACAACTCGTCATTTATTAATAACAGAGCGGTTAGGTATTGCCCATTTAGTGTATTAATTTCGTTGTTATTAATAATCAATGTATTACTGACGGTGTCGTACTGAAACAATCCTTGCTCAGTGCCTAACCATAAAGTATTGTTTTTTCCTGCTCTAATTGTCGTGATTGGTGTATTGATCGTCGCCAGTTTAATTTGAATAAACTGATTATATTTTTATCATAATAATGTAAATCACCATTCGCTGATGCAACCCATAGCCTTCCTTGATTATCGAGCGTTAAAACATTTATATCGTTACCTTGCCTGTTATCTTCGTTATTTTCATTAAAATAAAAGTGTGTAAAAACAAATTGTTTTGTGGTTTGATTCGTTCGCATTATCAATAATTTATTTAAACCATTATTCGTTGCCAACCAAAGAACACCGTCAGTATCTTGAACTATTGCCTTAACAACGTTACTGCTTAATGAACGGGGATTGTCTTGCTCTAACTGAAAATGCGTAAAGGATTCTGTTTTTTTATTAAAACGATTTAAACCACCACCATTAGTACCCGCCCATAAAACGCCTTCATCATCCTCAAATAGCGATAAAACATAGTTATTTGAAATTGAACTTTTATTATCGGGATCATGACGAAAAACACTGAACTGATAGCCATCATAACGATTTAAACCATTTTCTGTAGCAGCCCATAAATAACCATCAGTATCATGTAAAGCATCATGTATTGTTACTTGTGATAGACCTTGCTCAGTTGAAATACGATTAAATTGAAAAGCCGTATTAATAGCCAATGAACTACCAGAATAAAGAAGTAGTAGCACGAAGAAAAATAATGGTAGTCGCATGAAAAAGCTCTTAATTATTTTATTGCTTTACTCTATTGTTATCAAAAGTTGCAAAAAGTAAAGCTTAACGCTATAACAAATAAAGTAATATTTTCATTGTTACACTTAAAAAGGCAATGATTCACTGAAAATACAAGACGTATTCAATGATGAACAAAAACACATAAGGACATAATATGAATGACAATCAAACAAATACTGATCATTTACACGAAGCAGGGATCATTGATAAAGATGCTCTAGATGAAGGGCATAAAAAGGCACTAGATAGCTTATCGGTAGAAGAAATTGAACATTTAAAATCTATCGATAAAAACATGAAGAGCACCTCGGGTTCGGGTGTAGGCATTACACTTTAATGACAGTCCAAAGTAGTCAAATAACTCATTTTGAACGATTAACTCAAAACCTAAATTACATGAGCTTACGAGCTCGTAGTTTAGGTTCTGTTTTTAATAAATTAGCACATCATCCTGAGGTTTGTATTGAACATATTTGGGTAAACCAAATGGTTGCACGTGCGACTGTTCCTCTTATGCAAGCCGTAGTACAGCAAGCTCAGCAACAGCCCGATGATCCTGTCAGTGCGCCTTTAATAAAATATATGACTCGCCATATAGCTGAAGAGACCGATCACGACCAATGGTATGCCAACGATCTAGAGACTTTAGGCATATCACGAGAAAAAGTTTTTTCCAGAATACCTCCTCCTAATGTTGCCGCACTTGTAGGTTCACAATACTATTGGTTACAGCATCATCATCCTGTGGCGTTTATGGGTTATATAGCTTGTTTAGAGGTTTATCATCCTACAGCTGAGTATGTTGAAAACTTGATTAAAAAATCAGGACTGCCAGTCGAAGGTTTTAGTACGATTATGGAGCACGCTGTAATTGATGCGCAACATAGTCAAGACATCGTTGAAACCTTAAATGCATTACCACTTACCGAGGAGCAATATAAGATAGTAGAAATGAGTGCATTTCAAACTTTTCGTTATGTCGCACTAGTGATGGAAGATGTTTGTAAAGTAGCGCCTATACAAAGGCCTGCACAAGAAACAAAACAAGAAGACAAGCAAAATATTGCTTAGCTCTTTATGGCTCTTCGATAAAATATATTTTTTACTTCCACAACAACCAATAAAATCAATCTAACTTTAAGTAGCCTGCCGGATAATCTTTCTCTTCAGGCAATACTGGTGTTTTACCAACAAGTGCCAACGCTAGATAACAATTACTCAAAAATAATAATAATTTATTATTAACTAATTCCATTAAAATACCATCAAGATCACTTTGCTCTAATTGTTGCTCCATTCCTGCTAGCTTAGCTGACAACCTGCTGACTGAAATGGGTTCAGCGCATAAGCGATAGACTATTGCCGAAGCCCCTGTTAATTGATGAGTAAAACTGGTTGCTACTTGACGAGTATCAATAATGACAAGTTTTTCACCTTGGTCACTCATATACAATAATGGAATGCTAACGTTTTCCCACAAATCCACCCATTGTGTTATTTCTATTTGTAAGGTTTTATGACTCTCATTTTGATAAGTTGAATTTTCTTGTAAGCTAAAGACACCCGTTTTTTTTTTTGCATTTTGATGGTCGAAAAAATAAGCGATATTAAACAACGACTGCCCATTAAGAGGATAAATATACTGATAAGTTTTTAACGGCTCTAGTACCAAGCCATATTTTTCTGGTGTTTTAAAATAAGGGCTAAAACGTGGAAAGCGAATTTTTATCAGTTCATGAAATGGCGGTTGTAAGTGAGAAATAAGTGGAATGACTTTAGCCATTTCATCGTACCAATGATCTTTTTCATAAGGTGCTCCACAGAGTAAATTCCAAGAAACTCTCACACCAAAATTACGGCACCACTTAAGCGCAGAGATATTTTGAATAGCCGTTGTACCCTTGGCAACCAATTTAAGAAAATCATCATGTAAACTTTCAAAACCAGGTTGTATCCATTTAATACCCGCACTAGCCATTTGCTCAATATTATCTTTCTTGAGGTTGGCTTTTGTTTCATAAAAAATATTATAGGGCGGCTCTTTACTCAGTAAAGGTAATACCGTTTTTGTATATTCCACCGGAAAAATGTTATCAACGATTTCAAATTTATTGATGTTATATTTTGTTGATAATAACTTAAATTCTTCGATAACGGTTTCAGGATTTTTTGATCTGTGAGTCATACTGACGCCGTTTAAGCCACAAAAAGTACAGTGTTTCTTGGCTCCCCACCAACAACCTCGAGACGTTTCTGCCAATAATCCTGGCTCTATATTTTTGTTTAAACCTAGCTGCTTTATTGTATCAAAATAACGACCAAAAATAGGGGAGGAAACTTGGCTCATATCATCAATATAACCGCGCGGTACTTGTTTGTTAGCACCAACATCGACAATACATAAATTATCTTTTTTTTGTGAAATAAAGCCATAAGGTAACTGCTGTGCACTGATTGACTCACCATGTATTAATGAATCAATAAATTCACCGATAACATCATCGCACTCTCCTGAGAATACATAGTCAAGCCAAGGAAAATACTCACTCAGGGTTTGCCCCATAATCCCTTCACAATTGGCGCCCCCCATCATAGTGATAATATCAGGTTTAATCTTTTTAACTTTTCTCAGTAATGCCAACGAAGCGCAGTTCTGTTGAAAGGTTGAGGTACAGGCGATTACTTTAGGAGACTTTTGTAATAGGCGTTGCGCAAGTTGTTCAAGGTAAGTTTCAGCTTTATTCCTCGCGTTAAATAGTTGCTGTTTAATATCATCATTAATATCGCTAAACAGTGAAAAGAAACCATCATCATCAAAATCCATTTCTGGAAATGCCGCTCGAGAATAAGTCCACTCACCAAAAAGGTGCTCAAAGAAGGAGTTATCTATGCTGTCATAAGCTGCTAAGCCTAGTTCTTTAGCAAATTCAACATTGGCATAGATAACATCAACATCATGTCCGTATTCTTGGATATAACGCTCAATCAACCCTAATGCTAGTGAGGGGCGAGTAATTGAAGAATAAGGCATGTTAACTAAACAAATATCGGGGCAACTCAATGGATGTTTTCTCCCTTCGATTCAAGGCACTAGGATAGCTAACCCCAGTATTTTATTTCCATATCTATTGACGTTAGTTGACAATAGTGAAAATAGATAGATTTTATTCATTGCAGGTATTAATTTTGTGCACAAATATTCCCAAAATGATTAAACTAACGGCTACAAAGCTACTGATTTACATACTTAAAACTTTCAATTTTAAAAAGGTAAAATTAAAGAGTCATCGAATTTAAGTTGATGCAAAAATAGAACTTAAAGCAATGTTAATATCGACTAATAATGGCTAACAGTATTACGTTACCTTGGTTTCTTAAATTCAGGGTTAGTTAAAAACGAATTATCTGTAAGTGTATGCAAAAAAGCTAACAGGTCTTTTTTATCTTGCTCACTCATTTTAAAGCCTTTGATAAAGACACTTTTAAATTTGTTTTTTCGACCATCGCCTTGGTTTATCCCTATGCTAATTTCTCTCCCCCCAGCAGCATAAAAGTCGAGCACGGCACTTAAATTTTTAATACTACCATCATGCATATAAGGTGCGGATACTGTAATATTCCTTAAGGTGGGTGCACGAAAACGTCCGTTATCCTCACTTTTCTGAGATATTTCGGCTAAACCAATATCAATTTTTGGATAGCCGCCAATACCTGTAACAGAGGTAGTCGAACTTACTGGGGATTTAACATTATAAAGGCCGGTATTATGAAAAGGTCGACGGTCAATTAATTGTTTTTCATGACTTGTAGATTGAGTAAAGTTGAACCCGCCATGACAATGATGGCATTCTAGTTTTTCTGAAAAAAATAAATTCATTCCCCGTAACGCAGATGCTGAAATGGCATTATCATTCCCTTGATAGGCATAGTGATCAAACGGGGAATTAAGTGAAATAAGACTACGGACAAAACTTGAAAGCGCCTTAACAATTAACTCATAACTTGGCGTTTCCCCATGAAATGCTTGAGTAAATAGTTCGCGATATATAGGCGTATCAAAGCGTTGCAATACCTCGGTATCATGGCCTGTTATCCCTAACTCAATGGGATGTTCACCAAACATAGGTAATAGAATTTGTCGTTCTAATGTGGTTAATCCGTCATGGGCCCAAGTTAGTGTTTTGTTATAGGCAATGTTTACTAATGCGGGAGCATTACGGCGATGCGGTTGTCCAGTTGAGCCAATAGAGACAGCTAATGGCTCCGCAAATGCATGTGACTGTATATGGCAACTAGCGCAAGATTGTGTTTTATTAAAAGATAAATTAACGTCATAAAATAATTTTCTTCCAAGCTCAACTTTTTCAATGCTCATTGGATTATTACCGGGCACTTGCGGTTTTGGGAACCCCTCTATAATTGGCCATTGATATGATGCTGTATTTGAAGTTTGCTCTGGTGCTTTGCTGCAAGCAACCAATAAACTGATCATCAATAAACTATTCAGTATTTTCAACATTTATTTATTTGCCTTCAATACTAAAAACCTGCTGTTTACCAGTAATACCTATATTATTTAAAGGCTGCAAACAATTTTCATCGCCAACTGCCGACTGACAACTGGTATCGAGAGTAACGTCAATTCCTGCAAGTAATTTAGCCATATCAAAGTGGATATTTTTACTGTTTAGGTTAAAGGGTAATTCAATCACAACCGTATTCGGCTGCTTACAGGGGTGTGATGGTGCTCTCATAACACTGGGCGCACTGCAACCTGTTGAACCTAAATGAAATAACCAATTTTCATCGTGGCTAGCAAGTTCTACACGTAAAAATTTATGTCCTGTTTGCCAAACCCAAAACATTGAAGATACATTCAGAGGGCTTGGCTGGGTTAAAGGATTAAGATGATTGAGTTCAAAAGGAACTCCAAGCGTAAACCTTATCTTAGTTGCAACTCTTTGAGTTAATATAGGTTCTAGTATTATCTGCCAATTGGTATTTTCTTTTGATTGAGCATTTATTTGTTGGTCATTTCCACAGTAACTCCCCAGTAATGCAACATTACTATGTTGATATGGTGTTACTTTCATCGGCCATAATTTCCAACCGCTCTCTTTCTCAAATAACTCAACATTACTAACATACATTTGTAATTGTTGATAATGCCACGCTGTATTTTCAAGATTAAAAATACTCTGACAATTTAAAGCAATACCGCCATAGTTTGGCGAAAACGTTAATTGTTCTACAGGTCTATTTTGTTCTGAACATCCTATTAAATGACAAGAAATAAA
>Ga0105356_10004365_pt1 | contig 13653 bp, 14 predicted proteins | sample GOMGulsemesocosm_3_FD_83502 | JGI IMG/M metagenome (GOLD analysis project Ga0105356, IMG submission 83502) | Methane-oxidizing microbial communities from mesocosms in the Gulf of Mexico - GOM9D Gulf of Mexico | ecosystem: Environmental > Aquatic > Marine > Cold seeps | place: Gulf of Mexico...
AATGTATTTGATGAGTCAATAAGTTTTAATAATGTAACAAAAGCAATAGAAGCATATACTAAAACATTATTAACAAGAGGCACATATGATGAATTTTTAGATGGTAATGATAATGCAATTTCTCAAGAAGCAAAAAGAGGTTTCGCAAATTTTATAAACTTTGGATGTAAAGGGTGTCATACTGGTATGGGAGTAGGAGGTGAGAGTATTCAAAAGTTTCCTCTTCGAAATCATGCTCGAATTCATGATTTTCGTCCTAACTATTCCCTTGAAGATGGAAAAATAATAGATACAAAATTTCCTTTTGAAAATAAGGGTGGATTTAAAGGAAATGAAAGTGTGCAAGCTTTTAGAGTACCCATTTTAAGAAATGTAACTAAAACATCACCATACTTTCATAATGGAGCAGTTTCTAAAATACGAGAAGCTGTAGATATTATGGCAAAACATCAAACAGGAAAAAATCTTACACCAAAACAAATAGATGAAATAGTAGAGTTTTTAAAAACACTTGATGGTAAGCTTGTAAATTATATAAAAGAAGATGAAGGAGCTCTAAAATGAAAACAATGAGTACTAAAATATTTATCTTATTTATGTTTCTTACAGGATTTATACAACAAGATATTATAAATCTTGATTGGGAATACTTGACAACTGTTAGAAGTGTTCATGTAATTGGTTCTATAATAGTTTCTGTAGTTTTAATAATTCCTTTTGCGAATACCCATTCTTATGATGTTTTACTTGTAAAGAAAATACATAATATAGATGGTTTTATATTGGGAACTATACTTTTTTTAGTGATTGCTAGTGGAGTATTTTTATTTTTAGTTGGTAATCGTGGTGGCGAAATAATGGGTGAGATTAGTTTCTATATTCATCTTTTTGGTGCATATTTATTGGTATTATCACTATTTTATCATATAAGAAAAGTTAGAAGTAGTAAGGCAAAAATGAAGTTCAAAAATAACACAGTAGTAGTTGCTTTTATTGCAACATTATTTATCTTTAATCCCGTATCATCTTTTAGTAATGATAAGTTTATTTTAATGGAACTTGAGGAAAAAGTAGAAAGATATCATAGCGAAGATTGGACAAATTCTAGTAAATGTAAATCATGTCATGAAGATATATTTAACCAATGGGCAAATTCAAATCATAAAAATCTTGTAGAATCAAATCCCTATTATATGGTATCAGAAGCACTTGCCGCGGCTGATATGGGTGAAGACTTTAGACAATGGTGTATGAGTTGTCATAATCCAAGTGCAGTTACAACAAAACAAAGAGCAACATCACACGGTATGAGTGGTAATATGATTTCTAATAGTATGTTTGAAAAAGATGGTGAAACATTACTAAAGGATTATAAAAATCATGGAAACTTTAGACTAGAAGAGGGTGTTTCTTGTGTTGCTTGCCATAGGATACAAAAAGCAGATGAAAGAGGAAATGCTTCTTACTCTTTGAACTTACAAAATAGAGAAAAGTATTCGTTTGAAGAAAGTGAATCTGAACTTGGAAAATGGCTAGGAGAAAAGTTTATAAACTCAAAACCACAAGTGCATAAAGAAAGTTATTCAAGTCCTTTATATAAAGATAGTAAATATTGTGCATCTTGTCATAATGAGTTTATGCCTGAACATAAAAAGCTAGATAAAAAATATGCAGGAAAACCAATAGTTGCAACCTATGAAGAGTGGGAGAAATCACCTTTTAATAATCCAAAAGATCCAAGTAAACATAAAAGTTGTATAGATTGTCATATGACAAATATGAGCGATGGTAAGTTTAGTCCACTTAAAGGGAGATCTACAACTGGAGGAAAAATAAAAAAAGATATTAAAGTACATTATTTTTCAGGAGCAAATCATTTTTTATCTGGTCTTAAAAGTGAGGAGCACGAAAAACAAAGTATTGCTTTGCTAAAAACTTCTGCTAAGCTTGATATAGATTACTTAAATGGTACTTTAAAAGTAGGTGTTAAAAATGTAGGAGCTGGCCATCATTTACCTACCGGTGTTGCAGATTTTAGACAGCTATGGCTCGATATTGAGATAAAAGATAAAAATGACAATATTATACTTCTTAGTGGTAAGTTAGATAAAGATGGTAATTTAGATAAAGATGCCAAATCATTTAAAAAAGTTTTTGCAGATAAAAATAATAAACCTGTTGGACTATTATTTTGGAGATATGAAAAGCTTTTAAGTGATACTCGAATTCCAGCAGGTGAGAGAAGAGTAGAGAGTTATACTATTCACAAAAAAGATATAAAATACCCTATATCTGTAACTGTAAAACTCAATTTTAGAATATATCCTCAGTGGATCACAAATGCTGTACAAAAAGCATATCCAGTTTTACCAAATCCACCTGTATTAGAGTTAAATAAAATAGAAAAAATTTATAAAAAAAGTACTACGAATTAAATTTGTAAGACTTTTACAAATCCCTAAAATACTAGCTCTCTAGCAATTATTAGTATAGATTATCTTGACATTAGTCAAGAAAATCAATCTTCACTTATGTTATTATCTTTACCTAGTAAAAATAACAATCGGGAGATACAAATTGAAAACAATTTTAAAACTTTTATTACTACTTATGACACTTAGTATATCTGTATTTGGATATGAGAAATACTTTGTTGTAGAGAGAGAAACATCATCTTTAGCGGTGATTGAAAATGGTATCAAATATTCTACTATGAAAAACATGCATAACATGAATCATGGTGTTGTAAAATTTGATAAAAATGATGGTTATGTAATCAGTCGTGATGGTTATGTAATAAAGTTTGATCCAATTAAAGAAAAGATCTTAGCAGAATACAAAACAAGTAAAAGTGCGATAGGATTTGTAATTGGTAAAAACTATGTTGCTGTTGCAAATTATGATGATAAAAGTGTTGATATTTTAGATAGAGATTTAAATCCTATTAAAAAATTTAAAACTGGTTCAAAAAATGTTGGTATTAAAATATATAAAGATTATCTAATATTTTCAGAAATGGAAAATGATACAATCACTATTTTAGTAGATGTAACAGGTGGAGAAGATAAACCAAACTTTAAAGTTTTTAAACAATTTAAAAATGTTGGACAATTGCCATTTGATGCAATGATTCAAGATAATAAATATATTGTTGGGTTTTTTACATCAAAACATTTTGGTGCTGTAGATTTAGACACAATGACATTTAAAAAAGTAGATATATATTTAGATGAAACAAGAAAAATGGTATTAAAAGTACCACATTTTGGTTTTTGGTCAATTGGTGGTGATAAAGTATTTGTTCCAGCTGTAGGCGATAATAAGGTTTTAGTATATGATATGAATTTTAAGTTTATTAAAAATATTGAAACAGCAGGTATGCCTGTTTTTACAAGTTTAAGCCCAGATAAAAAACACTTAGCAGTTACGTATAGTGGAGATAAATTTCCAGTTATTCAAATTATTGATACTACAACATTAAAAGTTATTAAAAAGTTTAAATTTGAGGGAAAAGTTTTACACGTAAGATGGTCAAAAAGTAAACCATTACTATATGTTTCAGTAAATGATGCAAACATTGTTACAGTTTTAAATACAAAAGAATGGTACAGGGCCAGAGATATTATGAATATAGAAAAACCATCAGGTATATTTATGTTTAATGCTCCTGGTAATGAATCACCAGCGACAGAATTTCAAAGAAGAGGACAAAAATATGAATAAGGTTGTACATTTAGTAGGGGCTGGTCCTGGTGATATTGAGTTAATGACATTAAAAGCATTTAGACTGATTCAAGAAGCAGAGGTTATTATTTTTGATAGATTAGCAAATCCAATGATTTTAAAAGAAGCTCCTGAAGGTTGTGAGTTTATTGATGTTGGTAAAACAGATGGAACTCATCCTGTTAAACAAGATGAGATAAATGAGATTATATATCAATCATCTCTAAAACATAATAATGTAGTACGATTAAAAGGTGGAGATCCTTTTGTTTTTGGTCGTGGAGGAGAAGAAGCTTTATATTTAAAAGAAAGAGATGTGAAGTTTGATATAGTTCCAGGAATAACATCAGCTATAAGTGTACCAGCATATGCAGGAATTCCTATTACTCAACGTGGTGTTGTAAGCTCATTTAGAGTAATTACAGGACATGAATCATCTAAGTCAGTATCTCAAGTAGACTGGAACTCTTTTAATACAGAGGAAACTCTAGTTTTTTTAATGGGATTACATAGTATCGGAAAAATTACTAGAAATTTAATATCAGCTGGAAAAGATAAAGACTATCCTGTTGCTGTTATTTCGCAAGGTACAACGGCAACACAACAAGTTGTAGTTGGAACACTTGAAACAATAAAAGAAAAAGCTAAAGATTTACCAACACCAGCATTAATAGTTGTAGGTCAAGTTGTTAAGTTACGAGATGAATTGAAGTGGTTTGACTAAAAAGTTAAAGTCTTAGTAAAATACTAAACTAAGACTTTTTTTATCTATTGTTTTTTCTTTCATATTAATCATCTTTTCATCTTTAAAAAGCTTCAGAAATCTAGATAAAGTTTCCGGAGTAATATTTAATACTTCAGCTGTTTCAATATTTTTGTTAGTAAAAAAATCTTCAGTATAATCATGAACATATTGCGCAACTCTTTGTTTTGCATCTAAAACCAAATGTCTTGATATAAAGTATTCTAAGTTTTTAACTTTTTTAATTAACGAAACTTGTATTTGATACAATAAATCTACATTTGAATAAATAATATCTTTTAATTTTTCAAAATCTATTTTAATAATTTCAATATCTGTAAATGCTTTAGCAGTAGCTGGAAAAGCTATCTCTTCAAAGTTTGCAACCTCTGCAATCAATTCATTTGCATGGAAATATTTTAAGATTATCTCTTTATTGTTTGAAGACATTTTATAGAGTTTTATAATACCAAGCGTTAAAAGATGCAAATATTTTGAATCATCACCTTCATAAAACATTATATTGTCTTTATTCAAAGTATGAGTAGTAGTAAACTTTTCAATTTTACTCAGTGTTTCCTGATCCAAATTTTGGAAGAGTACAATATTTTTTAATTTTGTTTTGATGGTATATCCTTATTGATAGATTTTAAAATACTTGAATATTTTACTGTTAAAATTGAAAGAAAAAGTCTTAATTAAATACTAAACTAAGACCATTTTTATCTATAGTTTTTTCTTTCATATTAATAAGATTATCATCTTTAAAAAGTTTTAAGAACCTAGATAAAGTTTCTGGAGTAATACCTAATACTTCAGCAGTATCTACATTTTTGTGAAAGAAAAAGTCTTCAGTATAGTCATGAACATATTGTGCAACTCTTTGTTTTGCATCTAAAACCAAATGTCTTGATATAAGATATTCTAAATTTTTGATTTTTTTAATTAAAGAAACTTGTACTTTCGATAATAAATCTACATTTGAATATATAATATCTTTTAATTTTACAAAATCTATTTTAATGATTTCAATATCTGTAAATGCTTTAGCAGTAGCAGGAAACGGGATATCTTCAAAGTTTGCAACTTCTGCAATGAGTTCATTTGCATGGAAATATTTTAAGATTATCTCTTTATTATTTGAAGACATTTTATAGAGTTTTATAATACCCGAAGTTAAAAGGTGTAAATATTTAGAGTCATCACCTTCATAAAATACTATATTGTCTTTATGTAAAGTATGAGTAGTTGTAAACTCCTCAATTTTACTAAGTGTGTCTTGATCTAAATTCTGGAATAGTACAATATTTTTTAATTTTGTTTTGATGTTATATCCTTATTTATAGATTCACTTACATCTAATTATTTTACTGTAAAAAACTTTGTTTTTAATACTTTAAAATCTGTTGTTTCTTTGCTGTTTTGAAGATTTAGTGCTTTTGCCATTTCTGGATTTACTAAATAGTATCCAAACTCCACTTCTATAATATTACCACTTACTACTTTTGTATTATATTTTATAGTTCTTGATTCATTCGCTTTTAGCATAGTATCTTTGTATATCCCTGTAGCCTCCCAAGACATAGAAGGTTTTCCATCTTTACCTAATATTCTTACAAAGGTAATAGAATTTAATTTAATTGTTTTACTACCATTATTTATTCTTACATTTAATTTTCCTAATCGTAAAGGGTTTAATAAAAGATTATGTGTTGCTTCATTTTTAACTGTTATATTAAAACCAGTATCAGTTTGTACGAAATTAAATTTGAGATATTTAGACAGAGTTTTATGCTTATTTCTTGTCCCTGCAAAACCATGAAAGGTATGTTCTTTAGTAATCTTAATAGTTGTTGCACTACCTTTGACTTTTGGCATATGACAAGTTAAACAGTTTTTTTCTTGATTAACAGGACATTCCATTAATCCCTCTTTATTTTCAAAATCGGCATGACATGTTTTACAGTTTTTTGTATCATTTACTGCCCATAAATTTTGACCATGTTGATTTTCAAAATTAGAGTGACAACCCATACATATTTTACCAGTATAGAAGTTTTTATTTGAATAATCTATTTCATGAAATGGTGAACCTGAAGTCTTTTTCATCATCCCAAAAAAACTCTTTTCTTCTTGAAATTTAATTTTTTCATTTATTTTATGTTTATTCGCAGAATAGAATACTTTTTCTTTATCTGTAAGTATATTTTTATCATTTGATTTAGTATGGGATTCAATAGTTTTAATAGAGTGACAATATACACATGAAATTGCTTCATGCTTTTGAATGTCATTTTCAATAGGTACAGCCGTGTCACCTTTAGCTAATGCGTTAGTAATTCGAGTATCACTAGGAGTATGACATTCATTACAAGTATATTTATTTTTAGCTTTGTCAGGATGAATTCCCCAAACAGCTTTATGAATTTTATCTTCATAGATTGAAGATTTTCTATGTGCCGATTGATTAAATTCTGCATATATTGCAGGATGACAACCTTTACATGTTTTATTTGTTTCTAATTGTGATGATGAATATACGTTTACTAAAAATAGTAAAACTAATAAAATTGTTTTCATTATTTTCCTTATAAGTAAGCCGATAGAATATAATAATTAAATACTGATTACATTGACATATGTCAATAATAATCGTAAGAATTTTATTTTATTAAACTTGATTTATATCAAGCTGTTAGCCTGTTAATAATGTTATTATGAATAAATTAATTTTAAAAGGTATAAAATGAAAAAATCGATTTTAAAAAGTGTTTCAATAAGTTTAGCGGCTGCAGTCTTATTAATAGGATGTGCTTCAAATGATGCTCATGTTCCTAAAAAAGGTCCTGGAAAATATGCAAAAGAACTTAAAAAGCAAAGAATGGAAAAAGCAAGTATGAAAGAAGAAGCGAAAGAAACTAAATTTTGTTTTAAAGATAACAGATCTATTCATTATAAAGAAAGTGAGAGATGTAAATAATATTTACATCTTTTATTTTAAAAGAAGATCTTACTTTAAGATAAGGTCTTCTTTTGTTGGATAGAAATATTCTAAACATCTAGCAGAATGAAAACTTCTTTCAAATTCTGGAGAATGAAATTCATCACCAATTAATGTCCAGTTTTGTGGTCTTTTAGGATCTATTACAATTGATTGTTGTACTTTTCTTTGCGCTTTACTTTCACAAATTACAGCTTCACCTTTTATAAATCTCTCTTTTACATCTGCCATTCTAGCTGTTGTAACAAAATAATGAGCACCTATAAATCCTGCCATTGTAATCAAAATAAATGGTACAGTTTTTTTCCATGCTTGACCATTTCCAACAAAAGGACGAGTCCCTACAAAAATTGCTGCACACAATGCAAATAGTCCTATTGCTAAATATCCACCTTCAAGTTCTAAAAAATTACCCATTATGATTCTTCTCCTACTGTTATATATTCATTTTCCCATTTTGATTCATCATCAGTAAAATATTTAAGTCTAATCTTTTTAAACTCTCTTGATGAATATAATGGCATATGTGATTTTGATTCTATCTCTTTATCCATATCATCAATAATACTATTTGTTTGTTCTTTAGTTTTACCATGAACCATAGTAAAAAGGTTATATTGCCAATTTTCGTACTTAGGTCTAAGGTAACAGTGACTTACTGCACTAAATGAAGCTGCAGTTTTACCTATTTCGTCACCTTTTGCTTCATCTACATCCCATACAACCATTGCATTTGCATTAAAACCAGCTTTTCTGTGATTTAGAATTGATGCAAATCGTCTCATAAGACCACTTTTTTGTAACTCTTCAACTATTTTGAAAAATTCTTCATATGATATATTTAATCTGTTTATAATATTGGCAAACGGTTCTGCTGTTATCTCTATATCATTTTGTAAAAGTTTAACAACTTCCATATGTAAAGGTGTTACATCGATATCAATTTTTTCTTTTTTTACAACTTTTTCTTTTTTTGCTTCTTTTCCTGTTGTATCTAGTTTTACTGATATTTTAAATAACTTTAAAGTAGGAAGCATGATAAATGCATTTGCATTTACAAGTTTTGCTAAAATATCAATTGTTTTATCTAAACCAATCTTAGTTTGTGGAGATACAGCCATTGTAAACCAGATATTAAATTTATGATTTCTTTCATAATTATGAGAAACACCAGGATGAGCATTTATAATTTCGACTGCCGCATCAATTTTATCTTCGTCTATTTCAAAAGCTACTAACGACGATTTATATCCCAAGCTTTTTGTATCAAATATAGCAGATGTTTGTCTTATTATTTTTTGATCTTTTTGGTCTTGTAGTGTATTTATAACTTCATCTTCAGTAATATTTAATTCACTTGCAATAGCTTGAAATGGATTAGCTACTAAAGGAAAGTTTTTTTGTACTCTTAATAAAATCTCTTTTGTCATCATGTTTGTATCCCTCATTGTCAAATTTTACAAATTGTATCAAAGTATCAAGTATAAAAAGTTAACATAAATCAATATTCATTTATTTATTTTATGATAAACTTGCGACTATAAATCAAAGGATACTCACTATGGCTTATTTCCCAGCTTTTATTAAATTAGATAATAAAAATATCTTAATAATAGGTGGTGGACAAATAGCAACTGAAAAACTTCAACACTTATTAGATTTTACATTAAATATTAAAGTAATTGCACCACAAATAAGTGACAATATGAAAATGTTGATTGAAGAGAATAATTTACTATATGAAAATAGAATGTATCAAAAAGAAGATATAAAAGACTTTGGTATAGTAATAATTGCAATAAACGATATCCCTTTGCAAAAAGAGATATATGAAGAATCTAAAACATATCCAAACTGTTTATGTAATAGTGTTGATAGTGTTAATTATTGTGACTTTATATTTCCTTCATATATTAAAAAAGGTGATTTAACGATAGCTGTTTCTACAAATGGTAGTTCACCAGCTGTTGCGAAACAATTAAGAATATACTTAGAAAATTTAATACCAGATAGTATAAGTAGTTTTTTAAAAGAGATGAAAAACTATAGAAAAACAATGCCTAAAGGAAAAAAAAGAATGGAATTTTTAGATACTAAAGCAAGAGAATATATTTCAAAATGGAGAAAATCAGATGAAAGTAAGTAATTATTTTATAATAGGTCTAACAATATTGTTTTTTTTCTTGGGTTTTCAATCATTACAAAATGCACAACCAGAGAAAAAGAATGAAAGAATCTACAATCAATTAAAAGTATATATGCCTTATTATCTTGAAAAAAGAGTTGGTGGATTCCAAATCATGATGAAAGGTTCTATTGAGAAAGAAAAGCCACCTATTACAGAGGTGTATTTAAGACTTGATCAACTTGAACAAGGATGGGGAAAAGAACACTTGAAAATTGCAGGTAAAGATTTAATTGTAATGGATAAAGATGGTAAAGAGATAGCTAAAATACCTTTTCACTTAGATGATGAAAAAGTTTGGGTTAAATCATTTTTTGGAATAAAATAAAAACTCTACAATACTGTAAAGAGATATTAAAATATTTATGAAAACAATTCTAATATCTCTTTTCTTACTCACTACATCGCTCTTTTCTTCTTCTATTAAATGGCATGGTGATTATACTAAAGCACTATTATCTGCTAAAAAACAAAATAAAAATATCATATTATTTTTACAAGAAAGAGATTGTCAAGACTGCAAAAAGATGCTCAAAACTACACTTTATAATCAAGATTATATTAAAAACATAAATGACTCATATATCAGTATCATAGTACAAAGAGAAAATCAAATAAGTTATCCCATAGAACTATTTTATACTTTGACGTATCCTACTATATTTTTTATAAACACCGAAGATGAATCTTTTTTGATGAATCCTCTTTATGGTTATGTAACACCTAAAAATTTTAAACACCATTTTTTGTCTATTGAAAAATAGTAACAATTTCTTTTTAATTTCTGTATAATACAAAACTTTAAATAACTTACCAGTTAGTATGAAAGGTTAGAATGTCAAAAGAAAAAAAGATATTACTGATTATAATTGTAAATTTAGTCATCGTAATAGCAGAAATAATTTTTGGTTATATATCAAACTCATTTGCACTTATTGCAGATGCTCTACATAATGCAGGAGATGTCTTAGCCGTTATAATTACTTATATAGCATTAGTATTAGGTACAAAAACTACGACTTTTAAACAAACATTTGGTTATATAAAAGCAGAAATGATGGCTGCATTTGTAAATACTTTATTTTTATTTATCACTATGTTATTTATGATTTATCAAGCTATTGATAGATTTTTTAATCCTGAGATAATTGATCCTATATACATGATAGTTGTTGGGATTATTGCAGTTATTGCAAATGGAATAAGTGCGTATATGTTAAACAATATAGGCGTGTCATCATGTGCATCGCATGATCATTCTAGTCATAATCATGAACACAATCATAATGAAGAAGATGCAAATATAAAATCAGCGTATTTACATATGTTAAGTGATGCTTTGATTTCTGTTGCTGTTGTAGTTGCTGGTATATTTATATATTTTTATCAAATATATTATATTGATTCTATTATGACTATACTTTTTTCTGTTTATATTTTATTTCATTCATATCCTTTACTTAAAAAAAGTTTCTTATCTTTAATGGATATGAACATTGTTGATATATCTGAAGAAGAGTTAGAAAAAATTATAAAAGAGGATGAAAAAATTATTGAGTATCATGATTTACATATTAGTAAACCAAGTTCAAAATATAGTTTTATCTCTTTTCATATAGTTCTTATTAATAGTGCAATAACTTTAGAAGAGATTGAATGTATTACAAATAGTATTAAAATAAATTTAAAACAAAAGGGTTTTAATCATATTTTGATACAAGTTGATTCAAAAAATAATATGAAAAATAAAACAAATTGTATATTATAAAAGAAAAAAGAGTGAAAAATAAACGACTTGTACTTTTTTCTCAGTATCTTGTTAATTAAACTGTTCTACAAGAGTATCAATACTTACAGATTTAGGAACTATAGAATGAATATATTCATTGCTTTCTTTCTTATCACTTAATGCAATAACTTTAAGATCTTTAGTATTTTTAATGGAAGCTTTGAGTTTTGCATCTAATACTTCACTATCAATAATTAAAATGTTTGTATTGTTTTCTTCTAATTTAGCGGTTATTTCTTCTATAGTATTAAATACAATAAAGTTTAAATAAGGTTGTTTTTTTAGTGATACAATTAAACCAAAAAAGGTAATAGGATTACTATTAAATAAAATAATATTTTTAGTTTCTTGTTCTTTTGCTTGTTCCTCATCTTCTAATAATATTTCTACCTCTGTTTGTTCTGTTATTACATCAGAAGAATCTAAAATATCATAGATTATTTCATTGTTTTGTTTTTCTTCTAAAACAGATTTTTTAGGAAATTTAAACTGAAAATCACTACCTTGTAATAATTTGCTTGTTACTGTTAATTCTCCTTTTATTAAAGTGGCAAAATTTTTAGATATAGCCAAACCCAATCCAGTACCACCATATTTTCTAGTTGTACTTCCATCAACTTGTTTAAATCTATCAAATATATTTTCTATTTTATTCTGTGGAATTCCAATTCCCGAATCAACTATATTGATGATTATAAAGTTCTCATTTTCAGAAGTTTTTAATTGTATACCACCCTTACTAGTAAATTTAATAGCATTACTTAATAAGTTTTGAACTACATGTGTAATTATCTTTTTGTCTGATGTTATTGTGTCATTTTCTAATGTGCTTTTTTGAGTAAAAGTAATCTCTTTTTCGTTTGCAAGAGGACTTATCCTTTGATATAAATTTATTAATAATTCTTGAATACTAAATGTTTCTAAACTTAATTGGAATTCACCTGCTTCAAGTTTTGACATATCCAAGATGTCATTAATCATACCTAGTAAATCTTGTCCCGATTGATTAATGATATTCATATTTTGTATTTGTTTTTCATTTAAGTTATTTTCACTATTTCTTGACATTACAGAAGAAATAACATTAATAGAATTTAGTGGAGTTTTAAGTTCATGACTAATGTTTGCTAAGAAATCAGTTTGGTATTGATTTGCATCTATTAATTCTTTCTTTTGTTGTTTTAATTTTGAAAATGATTCAACAATTCTTTTTGACATTATGTTAAAAGTATCAACTAGTGTATCTAATTCACTTTTTTGATTAGTTTGAATATTGAGAGTAATTTTCTTATATTCTTTTGTATTTAGTTCTTGTGTTGCTTGAATAATTTGATTGAGTGGCTGTGTTAAAAATTTATTTGAAAAGTGATTAAATAAAATCCATAAAACTACAATAATTATAAAACTATAAATTAAGATAAATATCAAACTATTTTTAACTATAGAATATATTGCATTTTCTGAAGTATAAATAAAAACTGTACCTAAAGATTCTCCCGGAGAAAATTCTTCATGTGAGATATCAAAAGAGTGTTTAATTAGGTTATTTTCAAAAGAAATATTTTTATTTTGTTCATATAAAAAAGTGGTATATTTTTTATCCTCTAAAGAAAGACTCCCTGCTTGTCCAAGTACTTCATCATTACTACTAATAATAGAAACACCAATTATTCCTTGGATTGATTTTATAGCTTGAGCATTTGAATAAATTTGTTGTTCATCTAAATGCCATACACTATTTGCAATCCCATTATAAAAAGCTTTTTCTATGGTTTTCATCTCTTTTAAAACAGATTCTTTGGCTAAAGAATATTCTATATAGATATGATAACTAGTGAAAATAGTTGCTATTAATACATATCCTATAAATATTTTATTAAATAATATTTGTCCAATATTTTTCTTATTTTGCATATTCTTTTACAACATTTTTAAAATTTTGTTTTTCTAAAAATTTAATAAGATGGGTGTTTTTTGATGTTGTCATTATATTTCTCATATATCTTTGATGAGCAACTTTTGATTTTTCTAAATTATTAAGATGAGCATCATTTTCTAAATAATAGTTAAAAGAAGAACTTGGAAGTAACGTTACATCTACTCTATTTGCTAGTACTTTTTCTAAGTTTACTTTTTCATTATTTCCATTGATTCTTTTTATTTTACCCTCTTTAACTAAATCATCAATTCCAATATATTTATGTCCAGAGATA
>Ga0105356_10004366_pt1 | contig 13652 bp, 10 predicted proteins | sample GOMGulsemesocosm_3_FD_83502 | JGI IMG/M metagenome (GOLD analysis project Ga0105356, IMG submission 83502) | Methane-oxidizing microbial communities from mesocosms in the Gulf of Mexico - GOM9D Gulf of Mexico | ecosystem: Environmental > Aquatic > Marine > Cold seeps | place: Gulf of Mexico...
GCAAAAAGTCTTTTTACGATTGCTTATTTTTAAAAACGTATTGGCCATGCAATAAATGCTTATAGTTGTTTAATATTTTTGTTATTTTTTCTTAGTGATAATTATAGTTTAAAAACCAGACTTATCGAATTTCAAGTGGCTGCTTTTATTTTGTTTTCAAGTTTTGTCCTCAATTCGTAAAGGATAAGTTTATTTATTTTTAGTTGTTTTAAATAAGGCAATTGATAGCCCAATATTTCAATAAAAGCTGTTTCAACTTAATCATTAAATTTTACGATTAATTTAGTTGTCATGTTAGCCAGTTTATAGATGGATGATAATACTTCCCTGTGCTTGATATGTATCAAATAAAATTATTAACAAACGCGTTATAAAGCGCGCAGGGTTCTAATTTTATGCAAGGAATATTGGTTTGGAAGTTAATGAAAAGCTAATTACAGCAGCTCAACTAGCACAAAAAAAATTGTTAGTTTGTTCTCCATCTTTAACAGTTAGCCATGCTGCACAAAAGATGCGCCGATATAATACAAGCTCAATTCTTGTTGAAAAAAATGATGAAGTTATTGGCATTTGGACAGAGGCGGATTGTACTAAGTTAAATTTTGAACATGTTGATTTTTTTGATCAACCCATTGAACAGTACATGAGTTCCCCAGTTATTACTGTGACAGAACAAACGCCATTTCAAGAAATTATAATGGCATTCCACCGGCATCGAGTGCGCCATTTATTAGTGATAAATACTCAGAACAGTCCTGTAGGCATTGTCAGTCAAACAGATGTTATTAAAAAACAAGGTTTAGAGCGTTATCTCAAATTAAGAAAGATTAAAGATAACTATAATCCACGTATCCCTCTAATTTCATCTGAGCAGTTAATGAGTAGTACTGTCCAAGCAATGGCTGAATGTACCAGTACATCGGCTTTAATCGAAAATAAAATTACGAAAGAATTTGGCATTATTACTGAGCGCGACCTACTCAAAGTTTTAGCGTTTAAGCAAAATGATAGTGAGTCATGGCAACATGCGGCATATCCGCTAGTCACGATCAACGAAGAAGAATCACTTTACCAAGCTTATTTGGTGATTAAACAAAATAATTTTAGACACCTAGTGGTATGTGATAACCATGAAAAGATTATCGGTGTTTTATCTTTACAGCACATATTGTCGGATATTGAAATTTCATATGTACAAGAGCTGAAAAGTATTTTAACGGAACGTGATGACGCACTAAAAGAGTCTAAAAAGCATTTGCTTTTTGCAGAAAAAATCATAGAAGCATCGCTGGATTGTATTATGGTAACAAATGGCGAAGGTACTATTTTATCTATAAACCCAGCTTTTATAAATTTAACTGGTTACAGCGAAAGTGAAGTTATCGGACAATCATCTAATATCTTAAGTTCAGGTAAACATGACAAAACTTTTTACCATGAACTTTGGAAAAAAATTAGAACACAAGGCTCGTGGCAAGGAGAAATTTGGAACAAGAAAAAAAATGGTGAAATCTACCCTGAGTGGTTAACCATAGTACAAATAAATGAACGATTTGAAAGTGAGCAACTTTATGTCGCTATTTTTAATGATATAAGTGAAAGAAAACTCAGTGAAAAGAAAATTCATGAATTGGCTTTTTTTGATGAACTAACTAAGTTACCTAATAGAAGGTTGTTTAACGATAGATTTGAAATAGCCTTATCAACAGCACATCGTAATCATCAACATGTCGCTGTTTTATTTCTCGACTTAGATAGGTTCAAACAAATTAATGACGGCCTTGGTCATAAAGTAGGAGATGAGCTATTAAAAGCTGTTTCAAAGCGTATTATTGCCAGTTTAAAAGAAGGCGATACTGTTGCCCGTTTTGGTGGCGACGAATTTGTTATTTTACTAACAGAAATCAATTCAAGTCATGATGCGGTTTGTATTATTGAACGAATTGCCAATGTGCTAAGTGAGCCTTACGAGTTAGATTCGCTAAAATTACAAATAACATCATCCATTGGTGCCGCCTTTTATCCAGAAGATGGCTTGAATGCAGAAATTTTGCTTAAACATGCTGATACAGCCATGTATAAAGCTAAGGAAAATGGAAGAAATACTTACCAATTATACAATGCTCATATGAATACGCTTACGGTAGAGCGGTTGGTTATGCAAAATTGTTTAAGAAATGCGTTAAATAATGATGAATTTGAACTTCATTATCAATTACAGATTCATAGTTTGAGTCGAAAAGTTGTCGGCATAGAAGCATTATTACGTTGGAAAAGTGAAACTTTAGGCACTATATCTCCCGCTGTTTTTATACCTATGGCTCAAGAGCTTGGTATTATTGTTGAAATCGATAAATGGGTGCTAAATCAAGCATGTAAACAAAGGAGATTATGGCAAGAGGCAAAGATAGAGTGTGGACGAATTTCAGTCAATATATCTGTACAGCATTTTAAGTATGATTTACTGCAATCCATCTCTAAAGCTCTTATAGAAAGCCAATTGAAACCCACTCTATTGGAAATAGAGGTGACAGAAGGTTGTTTTATTGAAAATCCTAAACATGCGAGTTCAGTATTAAATAAAATTAAAGATTTAGGAATTCATAACGCGATTGACGATTTTGGTACTGGTTTTTCAGCTTTAAGTTATTTAACACAATTACCTTTTGATACATTGAAGATAGATGGTAGCTTTATTACCAAGTTGGTTGAAGATAAACAGCAACGTCAAATAGTATCCACGATAATAGCCATGGCGAAAGGGCTTGGTTTGTCAATCGTAGCTGAAGGAGTTGAAACCGAAGAGCAACTCGATTATTTGACTAAAAATGGTTGTTTTGTTATTCAAGGTTACTTGTTTAGTGTGCCTAAGGACGCAACTACAACGACTCAGTTAATTAATGAACTAAGTCGTTTGTAAAATTTTCCTATTACATAAATGAATTGAGTTGCAGGGCCATTTGAGCCGTAGGGTAACTCTCGACATTAGATAAAATAACAATTAGCTTTTTAGTGTCGGGAAAGCGAATAATAATGGTACTAAAGCCATTGATACCACCGGTATGTGAATAGTTTAATTCTCCGGTGCCAGTTAGGTTGCCGATAACCCAACCATAACCATATTCTGAAAGGTGAGGCGTTAACATTTCTTCTTTGGTTTCTTGACTAACTAAAGTATTGTTATAAAAAGATTGATCCCATTTATATAAATCATTCAGTGTTGAAACTAGCGCACCTGCCGCATAGGGTACCGACATATCGATAGCGTTTGCTTCACTGCCTGAAGACATATATCCAGTGGCGATGTTATCGCTTGCTTGATGATTTCCAGCATAATCACTACGTTGCATATCTAATGGTAAAAATATAGCCTGCTGAATAAAGTCCCTGTAGCTTTGTCCCGACACTTTTTCGATAATCAAGCCTAATAATGCATAGCCAGAGTTTGAGTATTTATATTCGCTACCTGGTGAAAACTCCAAAGGTAGGTCTTTAAAAATAGCGATCAGTTCTTCAGGGGTATGGTGATTTTGTTGAGTAGTTACATGATTAGATAATGCGGTATAGTTTTGAATGCCAGCAGTATGAGTTAATAAATGCTTTAAAGTAATAATATCTCCCTGAGGATAGTCACTAATATGCATTGCAACAGTGTCTTCAATCGTCAACAACCCTTGTTCTTGCAATATCATAATTGCCATTGCGGTAAATTGCTTTGAAACCGAAGCTAATCGAAAAACAGTGTCTGCATCATTATTAATCTGTGTACTTGAATTTGCTTTGCCAAAACCTTTATTTAACTGGATGTCACCATCTTGTGCTAGCAAAATAGCACCGCTGAATTGCTGGCTCTCAATATACTCTTCAATGGTTTGATCGGCTGTTGGCGCATCAATTTTTATCTTCTGGCTTTCAGAATTACAACCAATAATTAAAGTTGATAGTAGAAATACGCAAACTAATGTGATGTTTTTATTCATAAGAAGTGACCTTAACTTATTTATCGATTTTGTTTTGTTTAATAGTGTCCGTAGATGTATAAATCTGTATTTATCCTTCATGCGCCTTTGTCCTTTTACTTCTTTTCTCTTCATTATGAATGTCACATGCCCTTATCGTATTACTATTATTATCGAAAAAATAACCAAGTAATTCTTGTATAATTATTGTTCTCCTTGTACCCTTGGGTTAGCTGGTACATATAAGTAACTTCTTTTATGGAAATAACAATAGATTTAGAAAGCCAAACACCTTTATTTTCTCAACTTATTGAGCAAATAAAATTGCTAGTGGTTGATGAACAACTTACTTCCGGTATGGCTTTACCCTCGATACGCCAGTTGGCTAATGATTTAGAACTTAACAATAAAACAGTCGCGAAAGCCTATCAGTTATTAGAGCGAGACTCTGTTCTACAAATGAAAGGTTATCGAGGCACTTTTGTACACCCAGACGCTAAGAAAAACTGTGGTGTTGACTTAAATAAATGGTTAAAAGAAACCTTGGGAGAGACTGTTTCTGTATTAAGAGCTGCAGGTTTGACAGATGCTGAGATCCGAATTGGTTTTCAAGATGTTCTCAATAGCAAAAAATATTAAGGAAGAAATTATGATAGATAATATTCTGTTTTTACTGGTTTTTTTAGGGCAAATTCTATTTGGATCTTATTTTATTCCCCAAAAAATACTAATGAGAATGGCGCAGGTCTGCAAAAAATATCCCCCAGAAAAATACCCAAAACTTTATCCTGAATCTATAGATCATTATTATCGTGGGCAGAGACGGTATAAAGTGATGAACGAGGTGGTTCTGGGCATAGGTTTAGTCATTTTAGGTATGGTGATACATTATGACTTTTCTAACAAAGAGAATATTTCAGAAGCGATACCTGTCATATATTTTTTTATTCAATTTGTTCCTTTAGTGTTGCTCGAAATATCGGAGTTTTCTTATTTTAAAAAAATGAGGAATGCAGATACCCGTTCGAGTAAAACGGCAAATTTACAACCCAGAAGTCTGTTCAATTTCGTTTCACCGATTCTCGTTTTATTCGCCGGTATCTTAATTTTAACTTACATCGGTCTCGATATTTATGTAAATAAGGATATACATCAATTTACTTTTGATTGGCATGATAAGACTGTCATTCGAATTAGTAACATTGTCGTCGTCAATTTAATTTTTGCCGGCATAATATATTGGAATATTTACGGAAAAAAACTTGATCCTTACCAAGCTTCAGTAGATCGAAATAAATCAATTGCTATAACGGTTAAGTCACTAGTAAGTATGAGTGTTTTTGTTAGTCTATTTCTAATTTTTTGGGAAAGTACTGATGATTTGGGACTTGATAAGTATCAGCCAGTATTTATAAGTCTTTATCTTATTGCCATAATATTTATTAGTACAGGGGCAAGGTTAAAGAGCTTGAAGTTAGAGGAAAATAACTTCGAGGTTTACAAAGGAGAAGCTTCTTAATAAATAAACATAAGGCATTTATTTTTTATAAACTTATGTTTAGACTAAAAGTAAGTCAATACATAAGTTTATAAAAAATGCTGAGTAAAATAATAAAATCAACTTTCTTGATACTGCCACTTTTATTGGTGCTTTTTGCTTGTGAACAAAGTAATAAAGATGCACTTACTAAATCAAATGAACAAGCATCAGCTAATCACTTAGTTAAAATGCCTACAAAGTTAAAAAGTGTTAACCGTAATTGGCAAGAAATTAAGAAAGAAGGTGTTATTAGGGCATTAAAGCTTGAATGGGAAGAAGAAAGTGCATTACCGCGTTCAGGAGCCAGTAGCCTATATCATCTCGAACTGTTTAATCAATTTGCCTTACAAAATAAGTTAACCATTGAATGGGTTAAAGTTAAAAGCTTAGGCCAAATGTTTGATTATTTGGTTGACCACAAAGCCGATATTATTCCTCGCCATTTGACCATTACCGACAAACGAAAAACACAGATGTTGTTTACTCAAGCTTTACTGAAAGATGAGGAAGTATTGATTGCAAAAATAAATAAAGCAGTTGAAGGCTCAGATGAGAAAAAGCAAAGCGACAATAACTTATCAAGGTTAGCAATAAATGAAATTACAGTCTCAGTACCTGAAGATACCGCTTATATCGAAAGTATAAAGATGCATTATCCAAAATGGAAAATAGATCACCTATCGGCTGATCTTAATACTGAGAAAATTGCTGATGCCTTACTCGATGATTCAATAAAATACAGTATTCTAGACGGTCGTTCTGCAAAAATATTGCTTAACTATTACGAGCAGCTGGAAGTTGTGATGAAGCTGCCGCGACAAAGTGAACTTGCTTGGGCTGTTGCTAAAAATAATGAAACTTTATTAGACAAGGTTAATGAATTTATTGCTGTTCATCACGTCCAGCAAAATTCAGAAAATAATAGACTCGCAGACTTAGACATTATTAAAGAAGAAAAACTCCCCCTGCGCATTATCACCCGTAATAGTCCTGAAACTTATTTTTTATGGCGAGGTGAGCTTGTTGGTTTTGAATATGAATTAATGCAAGCTTTTGCTAAGAAAAATAAGGTTCGACTAGAGGTTATAGTTGCTCAAAATTATCAAGAAATGATTGAATTACTTGAGCAAGGTCAGGGAGATTTAATTGCTGCAGGGCTTTCCAAGACTGACAGTCGGCTTGAAGAAGTTTCTAAAAGTAAATTCGCCTTCAGTAAGCGTTATAATCGCATTTCAGAAAAATTAGTTAGCCACATTGATAGTCAAAATATAAGCTCACTTGATGACTTAAAAGGCCGTAGTATTACGGTGAGAAAATCGAGTGCCTTCTGGTCAACAGCGAAGGGGTTGGCTGAAAAACACCAAGTTAACTTAATTGCGGCAGACGAAAATATTTCAACAGAGTTATTAATTGGTCAAGTTGCTGATAAACAAATTGATCTTACTATTGCAGACAGTAATTTAATTGATATCGAAAAGAAATTTCGTTCAAACATAATCACACCGTTAACGTTAAATAAGAATATTCCCTACGGTTATTTAGTTAGAAAGCAGAATCCAAACTTATTGAAAGCGGTAAACCGTTTTATAAAAAAAGAATACCGACAAACTTTTTATAATGTTGTCAAAAATAAGTATTTTTCCGGTACTACACGGCAAAAAAATTACCGTGATAAGCGTATTGTTGAGGGCTCGAACCTATCGCCTTATGACCAATTGGTAAAAGCTCATGCCCGAGAATATCAATTTGATTGGCGATTAATCACTTCGCAAATGTATCAAGAAAGTCGCTTCGATCCTAAAGCACTTTCTGCTGCCGGTGCTCAAGGGTTGATGCAGGTATTGCCAAGAACAGGCAAAGAATTAGGTTTTACCGATTTACATAATCCTGTAGAAGCAATTGCTGCGGGGGTACAATATATGAATTGGAGCCGAGACAGATTTTCAAAAGACTTACCTGTTCAAGAGCAAGTTTACTTCTCGTTGGCAGCTTACAATGCAGGTTATGGCCATGTAAAAGATGCGCAACGTCTCGCTAAGTCTAAAGGATGGCGTTCAGACAAGTGGTTTAATCATGTCGAAAAAGCCATGTTGCTCTTACAGCGACCTCAGTATTATAAAAAAGCCCGCTTTGGTTATTGTCGCGGTAGTGAACCGGTAAATTATGTACGCAATATTAACCAAAGATACTTAAGCTATATTGATATTACGCGCTGATCACAGGGGATGGTTCGATAGCTTTATATTGTCGACCAAACTTGTTTAAGTCCAAGCAAATGTAATACGCCGATAATGCTGCAAATAAGTGAGCTCCAAAGCCAAAACTCTGGACTTCTGCCCATCGGGTTACTCATTAAGAAAAAGCCAGCAATGCCTCGAAGAAGATAGATAGCAGTAATACAGACTAAAGCGAGTCTCATAAATGGTAATTTATTGATCACTCCGGCAGCTGATGAGGCATAGGTCGACCAAACGGTGAGTATTAAGACAATCAAAGAAGTGATAATGCTAGGTTTAATGCTACCTTGCTCTGCCCAAAGTGCCATTTGTTCACCTGCACCAAAAAAACGATACCAACTAGCACCGTAAATTATACAGCCAAGATGTATGAGTGCGGCTATTGCACTCAAAATAGACCCCATAAGTAAAAGGATATTCATTAATGTTAAAACCTTTTGATACGATATTTAAATAGATTTTATAGTCCATGGTATTTACTATGGGCTATTGAAATAGAGTATACCTTAATAAATTTATGAATTTTAATCATCAGTTACTGTTTTTTTTTAGCGCGCTTGGTGTCTTTAACGGCCTAATTTTAAGCGGCTATTTCTTTTTCCGCAAACCCAAAAAACTGTCTAACTATTTTCTGAGTTTATTGCTGTTAATGATCATTGTCCGAATAGCAAAATCGATTGTTTTTTACTTTGAACCTATGCTAGCTAAAGTTTTCCTTCAGCTAGGACTTTCGGCGTGTTTACTCATTGGGCCATTTTTGTATTTTTATATAAAGTCAAAACTTTCATCAAGCGCTGATGTCGTCAGTTGGCAGTTACACCTTGGCTTATTGGTTACAGTCATACTGATTGGTGGCGCCATATTCCCCTACGTAAGTTACCCTGAAATTTGGGGCAAAAGCATCAGCTTCATTTATTATCAGTGGCTGGTTTATATTTTGGCTTCAGCTTATCTTTTGAAAACCGAATTGCATAAATTTTTTATCAAAAGAAGTGTTATAAATGAAGATGAAACATGGATGTTAAGCGTTTTTATTGGCACAAGTTTTATTTGGTTAGCCCATTATACCTCTTCGTATACTTCTTATATTGCGGGCGCTTTGTCTTTTTCTTTTGTGCTGTATTTACTCATTTTATTGGTTATATTTAATCGTAAGAAAGCGACACCCGCTAAAGTTGAAAAATATCTTGATAAAAAGATTGATAATGAAGAGATGGAAAAGTACCTGTTGCAATTAGACAAACTGCTTACACAAGAGCAACTTTTCAAAGATGCCAACTTAACATTGTCTCAGTTAGCTAAAAAAATGAATATTTTACCGCAACGTTTATCCCAGTTTGTAAACGACAATTTAAACAAAAGTTTTTCTTTATTTATTAATGAATATCGTATCAGTGCAGCTAAGGCACTGCTTGATTGTGAGCAATTAAAGAAGATGGATGTTATTGCTGAAGATTGCGGTTTTAATAGTAATTCTACTTTTTATACTGCATTTAAAAAAGTCACAGGCACTACGCCTGCTAAGTATCGAGACGCACAAAAACATGATTAAAGTCATTCAGCAATATATTAAAGAACCTTAGATTATTACCTCAGATAAGCTCCTAAGTTATGTATTAGGAGTACGTATTTATAATTTGTTAATGTATTTATCAACCATAGCACTTACCTTGATTGTTAATTCAAATCTATTAGGTAAGTTAGTTTATGAAAATGTTTAAACAAACCCAATTACTATTCATTCTTTTGAGCGCGACTTTATTGAGTACGCTTAATTTTAGTGCTTTAGCTTCGCCAAAAAATGTATCTGAAAATACTCGAGAACACGTTACTCAAGCCATCAATAATTATATTGAAGGCACTTCATATAATCGCCCAGATCAAATAAGTAAAGCTTTCTATGCAGAGGCAGATTTATTCTTAAGTAAAAAAGATGATCCGTTTATGGTTGTACCTTCAAAAACTTATATTTCTTGGTTCAACAAAGGTGAATATGGTAAAGCTACAGGTCGTATTGGTGAAATAATTTCGATGGACATTGTTGATAATGTTGCAACAGCTAAAGTGGAAATAATTGTACCCAAAAGACAATTTAGGTATGTCGACCTTTTTCTGCTAAAAAAAGTATCAGGGCATTGGAAAATTATCAGTAAAACTGCTAGCGGTAAAAAGTCTAATCATCACGGAAAGCGCATATTATTTATTGTTTCTAATGCAGAATATTATGGTGATTCAACACTAAAAACAGGTAATAGTTTCGCAGAGTTGATTAATGCCTACCATACATTTAAAGGGGCAGGGTATACGGTTGACTTTATTAGCCCTGAAGGAGGAGCTATTCCTTTAGCCTACATCAATACTTCCAACTATTTACAAAAACAATATCTTTCTTCACCAGCTTTTATGGCAGCACTTGCCCATACGAAAAAACCTAACCAAGTCTCGGCAAAAAATTATAAAGCTGTACATTATATTGGCGGTGGCAGTGCGATGTTTGGCGTAAGTAATAATCCAGAAATACAGCAACTGGTTATGTCAATTTACGAAGAGCATCAGGGCATTATTTCTTCGGTATGCCATGGCACGGCAGGTTTAGTTAATTTGAAAACAAAGGACGGTAAATACTTGGTATCAGGAAAAACCATCAGTGGATATCCAGATGCATATGAAAATAAAAGCGCCGATTATTTTAAACAGTTTCCCTTTCAGATCACTAAAACCATTGAAGAGCGAGAGGGCACTTTTAAATATTCACCTCGCAATACTGCACATCTAGAAGTTGATGGCAGAGTTGTCACTGGGCAAAACTATTTATCTTCAGCTTTAGTCGCCAATAAAATTATAGAAATGTTAGCTGAGGTTAATTAATCTAACTAGTCTAATTAAGCGATAAGCCACTATGTTACGAATTCGTCATTCCCGAGGTGCTTTATTGGGAATCTACTGGCCAAACCCCATAGATTCCTGCTAAAAAATTATCTGAATGACGAAATTCAGTCATTTTCTTCTTAGATTAACAAAAGTTAATGTTTAAGTAAGATAGCGCTAAATACCAGTCTATTATAATCACTCTCGGCGTTAATGCCTTGATATATTTATTTGATTAATGACAGGTAGACAAATGTATTCAAAAATAAAACCATTCTTGTTCGATTTTCTTACTGGTTTGTTCATACTAGCTTTTTCAATAATAGGCTTATTTCAATTTAATAGTGTTGTATTGTGTTGTATAACCGCTAGCTTACTTTCCCTTATCGTCAGCTTTTATCGGGCACGAGGCAAAAAAAATAAACCTTGGTTATCTTTTATCTTAATCAATATTGGTCTTATTTTTCTGTTTATCGACGTATCGCTAAAGACGAGTGTTTTTTATTTATTAACACTCCTCCCTATCCTGAGCCTTTCTTTTGTCGGACTTTACCTAGGCCAATATTGGTCGAATAAAAGTTTATTAATGCAAGGCTTAGCTTTAGGTAGTTCATTCGTTTTGGTCGGTTTTATTTACTTTAATACAGCTAGTTTAAATGCCAATTCGATTTATACACAATATTTAAATGAAAGTTTTACGGCTTTTGAACTGCCTTTAATGAATGGCAGTTTGATAAGTACAGACAAATTAAAAGGCAAAGTTGTGGTACTTAATTTTGGCTTATTAAGTGATGTTAACGTTCGAAAAACATTGCAGCAAATGAGCACTGTTTCCGATCAATATTGTGATAACACTCAAGTAGAACATTTTTTTATTAGTACGAGTAAAATTAACGAATCAAAGCAAAGCCTGGTTAAAAGAACACAAAAATATATCGACGAAAATAACCCCTCTATAGTTTTTGCTTATGATTTCGAGGGTATTCGTCATTACTTTAGAACCTTTATGTTACCCGCTATAATCATACTTGATAAAACGGGAAAAATAAGAATAAAACGTTCAGGCTATTTTAAAGAAAGAGAAGTAGTAAGCTTAATAAATAAAGAAATAGCGTTGTTATTAGCTGAATAGGTTTATTGATAAAGGACTTAAATGAGAGTTATGAAATGAAAATCCTCGTCATTGAAGATGATGTAGAAGTCTCAAACTATATAAGTAAAGGCCTCAAAGAAGCTGGCCATACAATAGATCAATCTTTCGATGGCAAAGATGGTTTATTTATGGCAACGACCGAAAGCTACGATATTTTATTGGTTGATCGCATGTTACCTTTACTTGACGGCTTAAGTATCATTAAAACTATTCGTGCGACGGGCAATCATACACCTACCTTAATATTAAGCGCTTTAGGCGATGTTGACGATCGGGTGCAAGGACTAAAAAATGGCGGCGATGATTACCTAGTTAAGCCTTTTGCTTTTGTTGAATTACAAGCCAGAATTGACGCACTTGCTAGGCGTGGTACTCGTGGTTTTGTTGAACAAACCTCTTTGAGTCTTGCTGACTTGCACTTAGATTTACTTGCAAGAAAAGTTACCCGCAGCGGTGAAGTAATTCAATTACAGCCTAGGGAGTTTAAACTATTGGAATACTTGATGAGATATAAAGGTCAAGTTGTTACCCGTACTATGTTATTAGAAAATGTTTGGGATTACAGGTTCGATCCACAAACTAATATTATTGATGTCCATATAAGTCGGCTAAGAACAAAAATAGACAAAGGCCATGACAAGCCGTTATTGCAAACAATGAGAGGCGCAGGTTACATACTTGATGAGAGTTAACTTAAAAGGTAATAAAAGGCTAGTAAAAAAGCAGTCAAAAATACTTCAGACCTTAAGCGATAAAGACAAATGAAAAGAATTTCTATTTCACATCAAGCGTGGCTTTTAAGTACTGTTTTTATTGCTGTATTGGCTATTTTAATTACTTCAATACAGCTGTCGAATAATCATAAGTCAGAGACTGAATATCAGATGAGTATGCTTTCAGATACTTATATGGATGTTTATAACATTGGCGGAATTAATGCCTTAGATAAACGTATTTCAGATAATTTTTATAGTACTTATTGCATCATTATTGATGCTAAAAAAAACATACTCTTTAGCAATACCGAGAGTTGGCACATACCTGAAGATTACTCTGTCGGTTTGCATTATCAAAAATTATCCGATGGTAATAGTGATTATTTAATGCGTTATAAGGTTAATCAATTGCCAGACGATAATCTGTTAATCGTTGTTCAAAACGTGAGTCAAATGAAAACAAACCATTCGACTAACAGCTTTATTATTATCATGATCCTTTCAACAATCACTTTAGCCGGCCTTAGCAGTTATTTGTTAGGCTTTTTCGTTAATAAACGTTTAAATAACATTAACCAAATATGCGCTGAAATAATGAAAACAGGGAATTTAGATACGCGAATTCCCCATAAGGCTTCAGGTAAAGATTTTGATGAACTGGCTGAAAACTTAAACCTAATGTTGAATAAAATACAAAACTTAATGAGTGATGTTAGACAAGTCAGCGACAATATTGCCCATGATTTACGCACACCATTAACAAGAATGAGAAACAAGTTAGAACTGCTAGAGAATGAGGCGAACAAAGGTAATAATATTCAACAGCCAATAACTGATTTAAAAGCAGAGGCAGATAAATTACTTAATGTTTTCAGTGCATTGTTAAGGATCACTAATATAGAGTCTGGCCAAAGGCATGCATCGTTTTCTTCTGTTGATATTCATTTGCTTTTAAACGATTTAGTCGAATTATACGAACCTCTTTCTAGCGAAAAACAGCAAAGATTACAACTTGAGTCAGCAACAAGTTTTGTCAATGCGGATCGAGATTTACTCTTTCAAGCACTGGCAAATATTTTAGATAATGCAGTAAAGTATACTCAAAAAGGGGGAGAAATTAATATTGTCCTTAAAACAACAAATACAGAAATTATCATTGAAATTAATGATAATGGCTTA
>Ga0105356_10004369_pt1 | contig 13650 bp, 14 predicted proteins | sample GOMGulsemesocosm_3_FD_83502 | JGI IMG/M metagenome (GOLD analysis project Ga0105356, IMG submission 83502) | Methane-oxidizing microbial communities from mesocosms in the Gulf of Mexico - GOM9D Gulf of Mexico | ecosystem: Environmental > Aquatic > Marine > Cold seeps | place: Gulf of Mexico...
CCAACTGAGCTACCAGGTCATTTTCTTTGCTCTTAGCGGCTGCAAATATAGAAGCAAATCCCATATAAACAAACATTTTTTTTATTTTTTTTCATTTAAATATGCTTCCCTAACTTTCTTAAATAAATTGGAACTATACACAAAATTTACAACAGCTTCATTATCAGTTTTAAATATCTCTTTATTGCTTCCTTCCCATGCTTTTTTACCCTTTTTTAAAAAGATAATTTTTTCTCCAATTTCCATCACAGAATTCATATCATGGGTATTAATTACCGTTGTAATCTTAAATTCTTCTGTAATTTCTTTAATTAAGTTATCTATAATAATTGCCGTTTGTGGATCTAAACCAGAATTAGGTTCGTCACAAAACAAATATTTTGGTTTCATTACAATAGCTCTTGCAATGGCAACTCTTTTTTGCATCCCTCCAGAAAGCTCTGTTACGAACTTTTTATTGGCCCCTACCAAATCAACTCTTTTTAAAACAAAATTGGCACGTTCTAGCATTTCTTGATCAGATTGTTTGGTAAACATTTTTAACGGAAACATTACATTCTCTTCTACTGTTTGAGAATCGAATAATGCACTTCCTTGAAATACCATTCCTATTTCTTGACGCAATTGCCTTCGTTGTTCAATAGACATATCGATATTCACATTTCCATTAAACTCAATAACTCCTTTTTCAGGTGTATGCAACCCAATCAATGATTTTAGAAATACTGTTTTTCCTGAACCACTTTGGCCAATAATTAAGTTCGTTTTCCCCGGTTCAAAAGTGGTAGAAATTCCTTTTAGTATCTCAACTCCATCAAATCCTTTATGTAAGTTTTTTACTTGTATCATTAGGTCAATAACATTTGAGTTAAGAAATAATTTGCGATCACAATAAGAACGATTGTCCACACAACTGATTGTGTACTTGCTTTACCAACTTCTAAAGACCCACCTTTTACATAATAGCCGTGATATGATGGAACCGTTGCAATGATAAAAGCAAAAATTAAGGTTTTAATTATTGAGTATTGAATTAAAAACGGATCAAAATCTGCTTGCAATCCTTCTATATAATCTGTACCTGTAAACAACCCGGATAAATTACCTGCAACCCAACCTCCAAAAATCCCTAAAATCATCCCTAAGGTGATTAAAAATGGATAAAAGAAAACCGTAGCAATAATTTTTGGAAGCACTAAATAATTCAAGGAGTTAATTCCCATTACCTCTAATGCATCTATCTGTTCGGTTACTCTCATAGTTCCGATACTAGAGGTAATATAAGAACCTACTTTCCCTGCCAGAATAATAGAACAAAAAGTAGGTGCAAATTCTAAAATAATAGATCTCTTGGCCGCAAAGCCAATTAATGATTTCGGAATTAAAGGATTGTTCAAATTTAAAGCCGTTTGCAAAGCAATTACCCCACCAATAAAAAAAGAAATAAAAATAATAATCCCTAAAGACTTTATTCCCAATTCTTCAGTTTCCCTAGACAATGCTTCTCTAAACACACGACCTCTTTGCGGCTTTGTAAAAACCTGTTTGAGCATCATAAAATACTTCCCTATATGTTCAAAATAATTCATTAATTACTTTTCTTTTTGCTAAAGTATTAAAAAAGCATTAACTGAATGTAAAATAGTAGCATTCATAATTAAAAATCTCTATTTTTGGTCTTCAAATATCATATAATGAAGAATTCAATTGCATTTCTATGTCTTTCCTTATTTCTTTTTACAAGTTGTATTACGGAAACAAGAACATCCCAAAAACCCAAATTAGTAGTTGGTATTGTAATTGATCAAATGCGCTATGATTATTTAACTCGGTTTGCAGATAAATATGGAGAAGATGGTTTTAAAAGAATTCTACAAAATGGGTTTTCATTAGAAAACGCACATTACAATTACATTCCTACTTATACAGCAGTTGGTCATACGTCTATTTATACTGGTACTACTCCTGAAAATCATGGAATCATTGGCAACAACTGGTATGATAAGTTTGCGAAAAAATGGATTTATTGCGTTGACGATGCTAATTTCAAAACTGTCGGAACGACCTATGGTGGAAAAAAATCTCCGTATAGAATGCAAACTACAACCGTTACAGATCAATTGCGTTTGGCTCAGAACATGCAGGGAAAAACCATTAGTGTAGCCATTAAAGATAGATCGGCTGTTTTACCTGGTGGGCATACCGCGAATGGAGCCTTTTGGTTTCAAGGAAAAAAAGATGGAAAATGGATTACCAGTACTTTTTACATGAACTCGTTGCCTTCATGGGTCACTAACTTTAATAATTCTGGAAAAATAGACACCTACCTTTCTACTCCATGGAACACGTTATATGATATCAACACTTATACAGAAAGCATCCCCGACGACAATGAATTTGAAGTCTTGTTTAAAGGAAAGGATAAGCCCGTTTTCCCATATGACATACCAAATTTAAAAGATAAAAATGGTGGCTATGATATGATAAAAGCAATTCCGGCAGGAAACACCATGACAACAGATTTTGCGAAAGCGGCAATTTTAGGAGAGCGTTTGGGAAAATCTGACTTTATAGATTTTTTAGCCGTTAGTTATTCAACTCCAGATTATATAGGGCATCAGTTTGGCGTTGCTTCCAAAGAGGTTGAAGACAACTATTTGCGCTTAGACAAAGATTTAGCCAATTTATTTTCTTTCTTAGATACTGAAGTTGGAAAAGGGAATTATACCTTGTTTTTAACGGCTGATCATGCCGCAGTACAAGTACCGTCTTATTTACAGTCTGTGAAAATTCCGGCACATTATTTTAATGCCAGAGATTTCAGGCAGTTTGTAAATGCAATTACTTTAGAGCACTTCAATTCTGATGACTTGATTGAAAATATTTCCAATTTTCAACTATTCTTAAATCACGATCAGCTCAAAAAATTAAATTTAGACGCAACTACCGTAGCTCAAAAAATAGCAGACAAAGTTGTATCCTACAAAACCATTTACAAAGCAGTGACTGCTAGAACAATGCAGTCTACACATTTTACAGATGGAATTTTACAAAAATTACAGAAAGGGTACAATCAAAAATATTCTGGCGATGTATTGTTAATTCCGCATCCATCTACCATAAGCAGTATTAGCAAAAAAGGAACCACGCATGGTTCTGGTTATAGTTATGACACGCATGTACCCATAATTTTTTATGGCAACGGAATTAAAGTTGGAGCTTCTAAAAAAGCACATAGCATTACAGACATCGCACCAACCATTGCGAATTTGCTACAAATAGAATTTCCGAATGGCAGTACCGGTAAAATTGTTACAGAAGCTTTAAAAAACTAATGCTTAAATCGAGAAATATTTTGGTGTCTTTGGATGGCTTTTCTAGAAAGAATTAGTCCTATTACTAACGATAAAAAAGCCCCAATAGAAATTCCTGGAATAAAATTGATAAACAAAAAGAAATCATAGATACCATGAAATAAAGTTGCCGCAAACAATCCGGTTAAATTTAATCGAATTTTTTCTTTCTTGGTTTTTGCAAACTTTGCTTTCCCCATAAAATACCCCATTAATATTCCGAAGGTCGCATGCGCAGGAACTGCGGTAAAAGCACGTATAATTCCGTTGGTCATTCCATACTGAAAAACGTATAAAATGTTTTCTAAAGCGGCAAAACCCATCGCCACCATTACTGCGTAAACAATGCCATCAAAAGGCTCATCAAACTCCTTATTGCGTTGGGCATAGTACCGTACTATTACATATTTAGAAAACTCTTCTACCAAAGCAACCACAACAAATGCTTTTATAAATTGTTGCAGGACACTTTCTGGGTTTAATACTGGCAAAAAATAACTACCAAACGCACCAACAGCTAGCGCTATAACGACACTTGCTGTCGCCCCCAGTCCAAAATTTTTCAATAATAAACCAATAGGCTCTCTTTCATATTTATCTTTTATATAAATATAAATCATAATGGCAAATGCCGGCGCTAAAGCGAGTGCTAATAGTAACATGTTAAGTTGTTTTTGGTAAAAATACTTCAGCCATCATACAACGAGCACTTCCCCCTCCACAGGCTTCAATGGTCTCTAAAGAGCTATGAATAATTGTAACGTATTTCTCAATTTTTTGGCGTTGTTCTTTTCTTAAGCTAGCAAATGCAGCAGCACTCATTACCAAATATTGCTGCCCATTAGTTCCTTTTACTTCCAACATATTTCCTGCAAATTCATGTACTTGCTGTTCACTAATAGCAATCACTTCTTTTCCGTTCTCTTTTAAATGTTTGAGTACATTTTTACGTTCTTTTTTATCATCAATAGCTGCTAAACAGATAATCGCAAATTCTGTTGCAACACACATCATTACATTGGTATGATATATGGCTTCTCGCTGCTTATCAACCGTTTGATTCGCTGTAAAAACTACAGGAGTATATTCAAAATCCTCACAAAACTCAATAAACAACTCTTCATCTGCTCTTGGAGACAATGCACAATATGCTTTACGATTTTGTCTATCTAATATCATACTGCCAGTGCCTTCTAAAAAAACACCTTCTTCTTCAGCTTCTGTATAATCTACAATATTTTCAATTTCAAATCCTTTTTCTTCAAGAATTGTTAACACATCTTCTCTTCGTTCTAATCGTCTATTCTCTGCAAACATTGGGAATAATCCTACATCACCATTTTCATGAAAAGAAATCCAATTATTAGGGAAAATCGAATCTGGCGTACTTGGTTTTTTAGTGTCATTTACCACCATCACTTCTACTCCATTATTCTTAAGCTTAATAACAAAGTCATCAAATTCCTTCTGTGCTTTTGCATTGACACTAGCAGGCAATACACCTGTTAATTCTTGCTGATAATAATTATTAACAGCAGTTTGCTCGTTCATCCTAAAATTAACAGGACGAATCATTAAAATAGTGTTTGTTGTTTGCTGCATACTTCTCATTTATAAAAAACAAAATTACATTAATTTATATTGAATTATAATACTGACAAATAGATAATTTTGTTTCTTCGTTATAATCGAGTAATTTTGTTCGAATGCATAAGAACAAAGAAAATTATTAATACATCTTTCTTTTTAACCTCTGAATAATGAAAGAAATTATATGCTTTATTTTTTTGTTTCTAATCTCTTTGAATATAAAAGGGCAAATAGAAAACATGTACTCAAAATTCGATTTACCGAATACAGTTTCTGAAACCTCTGGATTGCTTTTCTACAATGGGAAATTAATTACTCATAATGACTCTGGAGACAGTGCAAAATTATATGAGTTAGATACCATTTCTGGAAACATTTCTAGAACAATTCACATTACCAATGCTACCAATGTTGACTGGGAAGATATTACACAAGATGAAACATATATTTACATTGGCGACTTTGGTAATAATAACGGAAACAGACAAGATTTAAAGATTTATCGCATTTTAAAATCTGATTTTAACAGTGCTACCACTATCACGTCTGAAGTAATTTCGTTTTCTTATGAAGATCAAGTAAGTTTCACTAGTAATCCCTACAATCATGATTTTGATGCTGAAGCATTTTCTGTATACCATAATGAGCTCATTATTTTCTCTAAAAACTGGGCATCTAGTGAAGTCAATGCATATTCAATTCCAAAAACCATAGGAAGCCATACAGCAATAAAGAGAGCATCTTATAACTCAGAAGGATTGATAACTGGGGCTACTTACAACTCTGAAGACAATAGCTTTTTACTTTGTGGTTATAACAAAGAAGGAAAGCCACTGTTATTTTACCTAAAAGATGTTGATGTTGAGAACCTATTTAATGGATATATTGAACGTACCGACATTAGCAGTTCTATTGGACTGGCAAGTCAAATTGAAGGGATTGCACACATTAGTGGCAAAAAGTATTTTCTATCTAGAGAACATGTCAATCGAAATATTAACGGAAATCAAGTAGTCTTAGATCAGCATTTGTTTCGTTTTGACAATGGTTCTTTTAATACCTTAGCCATTGATTTATTAGAATTGGATCAAATCAACATACATCCTAATCCTGCTAATAAACGAATTCAAATTACAGGCGTTACAATTGCACAAATTTCAATTCTTGACTACTTAGGAAGAAAAGTATTGACACAAAAAAATTCCAGCAATCAAATCCGGATTAACGAACTTCCTACTGGAACCTATGTTTTAAAGATTGTATCTACAGATAAAAGAGTGTTCTCTAAAAAGTTTATTAAAAACTAAAGAAACTCTTTTATTGTTTTGGTAACGTCATCTAGCACTTCAAATGCTGTTTCTGCCATTACATTTCCTTTAAGGTCTAACAATGGGTTTACTTCTACAAATTCTACACAGGCTACTTTTTTTGTAGCTATAATCTGCTGCATTATTCGTGTCACTTCTTCCTGATCAAAGCCTTTTGACACTGGAGTTCCTGTTCCATAAGAAATCATATCACAGTCCATAGAATCTACATCAAAAGAAATATAAATAACATCGCAATTAGACAATCTTTCTATTGCTTCGTTCACACATTTTTCTAATCCTTTATATCTAATTTCAGAAACTGAATAATTCTTGATTTTTAATGCTTCAATCTGCTTATCTTCTGGCTCTTCGGTATCTCTAACACCAAAATAAACAACATTTTCTCCTGTAACTTTTGCGCCAGGAATTGCGATATTTTTCATTCTTTCCCAAAGGTCTGAAGTCTCTCTAGTGATATCATTAATTTGAAAATCAAGATTATCTTCAGACAAAACAGCCGCCAAAGGCATTCCATGAATATTACCAGAAGGCGAGGTATATGGCGAATGAATATCTGCGTGTGCATCTATCCAAACTACGCCAACAGTTTCTTGTGGATAGGCTGCTTTTACTCCGCTAATTGTTCCCAAGGCAGAAGAATGATCTCCAGATATAACTATAGGAAATGTATTTTCTTGCAAGCTTACTTTAACATGATTGCTTAACCGTGTACATTGATTTAATACACTCACAATCCTTTTTGCAAAAGAATTGTTTACTTTATTATAGATTGATTCATTTTCAGTCGCAACATCAACAAATTCGTATTGCCCGAAGTAATTATTTTCTTTATTTATTGCGGCAATTTCAATGGCATCAATTCCCATATCAGAACCACGTGTACCAGCTCCAATATCGGATCTATTTTTTATAATTTTTATTCGTTTCATAACAATTTATGGTATGGATAAAACGCCACTTCATGTTATAAAGTGGCGTTTTTATTTTTTATCTATTTTCTGCTTCCACAAAACTTCTTAAAGTCTCGCCTGTATATAATTGTCTAGGGCGTCCAATAGGTTCTTTCTTTAAGCGCATTTCTCTCCATTGAGCAATCCATCCTGGTAATCTACCCAATGCAAACATAACGGTAAACATTTCAACCGGAATCCCCATTGCTCTATAGATTATTCCTGAATAAAAATCAACATTTGGATATAATTTTCTATCTACAAAATAAGGATCGTTCAACGCTTCTTGTTCTAATCCTTTAGCTATTTCCAAAATAGGATCATTGATTCCTAAGTCATTTAATACTTCATCAGCGGCCACTTTAATAATCTTCGCTCTCGGATCAAAGTTTTTATACACTCGATGTCCAAAGCCCATTAAACGGAATGGATCATTTTTATCTTTTGCCTTCGCCATGTATTTTTTAGTATCACCTCCATCTTCTTTAATTGCTTCAAGCATCTCCAATACTGCTTGATTTGCACCACCATGAAGTGGTCCCCAAAGAGCAGATATTCCTGCAGACAGCGAAGCAAATAATCCAGCGTGAGAAGACCCCACGATGCGTACCGTTGAAGTAGAACAGTTCTGCTCGTGATCTGCATGTAAGATTAACAATTTGATCAATGCATTCTTAATAACCGAATTTATTTTAAATTTTTCGTTAGGTTTTTCAAACATCATTTTCATAACGTTTTCTACATAGCTTAACTTTTTTGAACCATAAATCAATGGCAATCCTTGCTTCTTACGCATAGCCCATGCAACCAACACAGGGAATTTACCCATTATCTTCACAATTGCATTGTACATTTCTTCTTCAGAATCTACATTTACTGAAGTTGGGTTAAATGCAACTAACGCACTCGTTAAAGACGATAATACGCCCATTGGGTGTGCATTTTTTGGAAATGCGTCAATAATCTTTTTTATATCTTCATCAACAAGTTCTTTTTCTCTAATGTCATTATTGAACTTCTCCAATTGCTCACGCGTTGGTAACTCTCCAAAAATCAACAAATAAGCCACTTCTAAAAAGTTTGCTTTATCTGCTAATTCTTCTATAGAATACCCTCTATAACGTAAAATACCTTCTTCTCCATTTAAGAATGTGATAGCACTTTCACACGAACCTGTATTTTTATATCCTGGGTCAATTGTAATTACACCTCCAGTAGCAGCTCTTAACATTTTTACGTCAATTGCTATTTCATTTTCTGTTCCTTTTACAACTGGGAATTCATACGTTTGTTCGTCTATATTTAAAGTAGCTTTTTCTGACATTCTTTCTATCTTGATATTAATTATTGAAGTGAATGGCGAAGATACCAAATTTTCAAAGATTTTGAAAGTGAGATCGAGAGATTTTCACTACAAATACCTAAACATATTTTATTATTTATTCAACAAAAAAGCCTTATAGATAAATTTTCTATAAGGCTTCCTTTTAATATGTAATAATTTTTATTTAATCTTAAATGCTTTTTCTTTTGGAAAGTACGCTATTTCGGCCAATTGTTCTTCAATACGAAGTAATTGATTATACTTTGCCATTCTATCAGAACGGGAAGCAGAACCTGTTTTAATTTGTCCACAATTTAACGCTACAGCTAAGTCTGCAATAGTATTGTCTTCTGTTTCTCCAGATCTATGAGACATAACTGAAGTATACCCTGCATTATGCGCCATATTTACAGCTGCAATGGTTTCTGTTAAGGTACCAATCTGGTTAACTTTAATTAATATAGAATTTGCAATGTCGTTTTCAATTCCTTTAGACAAACGATCTACATTGGTCACAAACAAATCATCACCAACTAATTGTACATTGGCTCCAATTTTTTCTGTTAAATATTTCCATCCATCCCAATCATTTTCATCCATCCCATCTTCTATAGAAATAATTGGATAATTGGCTGCTAACTCTGCTAAGTAATCTGCTTGTTCTTGGCTCGTTCTAATTTTCCCTGTTGTTCCTTCAAATTTAGAATAATCATACTTCCCATCTACATAAAACTCTGCAGCTGCACAGTCTAGCGCAATCATAATATCATCTCCTAAAGTATATCCCGCGTTTTTAACAGCTAAAGCAATTGTATCTAATGCGTCTTCTGTACCATCTAATGTTGGTGCAAAACCGCCTTCATCACCAACTGCAGTACTCAAATTACGATCGTGTAATACTTTTTTAAGGTTGTGAAATATTTCAGAACCCATTTGCATTGCTTGTGTAAAGTTTTCTGCTTTTACCGGCATCACCATAAATTCTTGAAATGCAATTGGTGCATCAGAATGCGATCCTCCATTAATGATGTTCATCATTGGAACAGGTAACGTGTTTGCAGAAACACCACCAACATATCTGTATAAAGGCATTCCTAATTCGTTTGCAGCCGCTTTTGCAGCAGCCAAAGAAACTCCTAAAATAGCATTTGCTCCTAAAACCGATTTATTATGCGTTCCATCTAAATCAATCATAATTTGATCAATCTTATTTTGTTCGAATACAGATGTACCTAACAATTCTTGAGCAATTAGTTGGTTTACATTAGAAACAGCTTTTAACACACCTTTTCCCATGTACGCCTTTCCTCCGTCTCTTAGCTCTACTGCTTCATGTTCTCCTGTAGATGCCCCCGATGGTACCGCAGCTCTACCCATAACTCCATTTTCCGTAATAACATCAACTTCTACTGTTGGATTCCCTCTGGAATCAAATATTTGACGCGCATGAATGTTAATTATAATACTCATTCTTCTATATATTTTTGACAACTTTTTTAAGTTGTAATTAGTAATATCTTGTTGCTAAACTACAAAATATGCATTTTTACTGGCTAGTTAAATTCAATTAACTGCGAAAACGATTTCAGAAATAACCTATTTCGTTTTCTTAATGTTTTCTATAAATTGATCGAATAGATATTCGGCATCATGCGGCCCAGGACTTGCTTCTGGATGGTATTGTACTGAAAAACAATTTTTATCTTTTAATTGAATACCTGCAACGGTATGATCATTCAAATGCACATGCGTAATTTCTACATTCTCATTAGCTTCTGTCTCTTCTCTGTTAATCGCAAATCCATGGTTTTGCGAAGTAATTTCTCCTTTACCAGTTAACAAGTTTTTCACAGGATGGTTAATACCTCTATGACCGTTGTGCATTTTATAGGTAGAAATTCCGTTAGCAAGCGCAATTACTTGGTGGCCCAAACAGATTCCAAATAACGGCAAATTTCTTTTGATTATTTCTTTCGCAGTATTTTGGGCATCTATCAAAGGCTCTGGATCTCCAGGCCCATTAGATATAAAATACCCATCTGGATTAAATGCACTCAATTCTTCAAAACTAGCGTTGTATGGAAATACTTTTATGTACGCATCTCTTTTGACAAAATTTCTTAGGATGTTCTTTTTAATTCCGATATCTAAGGCAGCAATTCTAAAGCTCGCATTTTCATCACCCACGAAATAAGGCTCTTTTGTTGACACTTTTGAGGCCAACTCCAACCCATTCATATCTGGCGTATTTGCCAATTGATTTTTCAAATCTTCAATAGCATCAACTTCTGTAGAAATAATTGCGTTCATTGCTCCATTATCTCTAATATATGCAACTAAAGCTCTGGTATCTACATCAGAAATAGCAACGGTATTATGTTTAATAAACCAATCCTTTAAATTCCCTTCTGAATCTACTCTTGAATGTGTAAAGCTAAAATTTCTACAAATTAATCCTGAAATTTTAATACCATCTGATTCGATCTCATCGGCATTTACTCCATAATTCCCAATATGCGCATTGGTTGCAACCATCAATTGACCAAAATAAGAAGGGTCTGTAAAGATTTCTTGGTAGCCTGTCATTCCTGTATTAAAACAAATCTCTCCAGTAGCTGTTCCTTCTATTCCAATAGATTTACCGTAAAATATAGTTCCATCTGCTAATAAAACTAAGGCTTTTTTATGTTGTTGGTATTTCATCGTTTAGTTGTGTATTCTTTTTTAATTGTGTGTTTTGTACTTTCCTCTGCAAAAATAATAATATCTATTTTATTATGCATTTCTTGTTCATAAAAATGTATAAAAAAAGGGATAAACATAAATGTTTATCCCTTTTTTATATGAATTTATAAATATCATATTTATTCTTCAGAAGATTCTGGTGTTTCAGTTTCAGCAACATCTACAACAGTATCAGCTTTCTTCTTCCCTCTACGAGTAGTTTTCTTAGCTTTCTTTCCATTAGGATTGTAAATTTCGTTGTAGTCAACTAATTCTACCATTGCCATAGGAGCATTATCTCCTTGACGATTTCCTAATTTGATGATACGTAAGTATCCTCCTGGTCTATCAGCAATTTTTACAGAAATTTCTTTAAATAATTCTGTAACTGCATACTTATCTCTAAGGTAACTAAATACAACACGTCTGTTATGTGTAGTATCGTTTTTAGATTTTGTAAGTAAAGGTTCTACAAATTTACGCAATGCTTTTGCCTTTGCTTCTGTAGTGTTAATACGTTTGTGCTCAATTAATGAACATGTCATATTAGCTAACATCGCCTTTCTATGCGCTGTTTTTCTTCCTAAGTGGTTAAATTTCTTACCGTGTCTCATGACCTTTGTTTTATACTCTCATCTTGCTCAACCAGTTATTGGGGGCAAAATATGAAAGAATTAATCTCTATCTAATTTATATTTACCTAAGTCCATTCCAAAGTTCAACCCTTTAACATTTACTAGTTCTTCTAGTTCTGTTAATGATTTTTTACCAAAATTACGGAATTTCATTAAGTCATTTTTATTGAATGATACTAAGTCTCCTAATGTATCAACTTCTGCCGCTTTTAAACAGTTCAACGCTCTAACTGATAAATCCATATCTACCAATTTCGTCTTTAATAACTGACGCATGTGTAACGATTCCTCATCATATGTTTCAGTTTGTGCAATTTCATCTGCCTCTAAAGTGATACGCTCATCAGAGAATAACATAAAGTGGTGGATCAAAATTTTTGCTGCCTCTGTTAAGGCATCTTTAGGATTGACAGAACCGTCTGTGTCTATATCGAAAATTAATTTTTCGTAGTCAGTTTTTTGTTCTACACGGAAATTTTCAACAGCATACTTTACATTCTTTATAGGAGTGTAAATAGAATCTGTAAAAATTGTTCCTAAAGGCGCAGAAGATTTTTTATTCTCTTCAGCTGGTACAAACCCTCTACCTTTTTCTATAGAAATCTCCATGTTTAACTTCACAGATTTATCCATATTACAGATAACTAAATCAGGGTTTAACACTTGAAAACCAGAAATAAATCTTTGCAAATCACCAGCAGTCAACTGCTCTTGACCTGAAACACTTACTGAAACAGACTCACTATTCGTCTCTTCAATTTGTTTCTTAAAACGCACTTGTTTTAAGTTTAAGATAATTTCTGTAACATCTTCTACAACTCCTTTAATTGCAGAAAACTCATGCTCAACACCATCAACTCTTAATGATGTAATTGCAAATCCTTCTAAAGAAGATAACAAAACTCTTCTTAATGCATTACCAACTGTTAATCCAAAACCTGGTTCTAAAGGTCTAAATTCAAATCTTCCAGAAAAATCTGTAGATTCGATCATAATTACTTTATCAGGTTTCTGAAAATTTAAAATTGCCATATTTTTCTTCTTTTAATTGCTATTCAGTTGCGCGGCCTATAAGTGTGAAGAAATACGAATAGACCCTTTGGCTGAATTTCAATATGATTAATTTATTATTTAGAGTACAACTCTACAATTAATTGTTCTTTGAATGTCTCTGGAATTTGTACTCTTTCTGGAGCCTTGATGAATGTTCCCGATAATAAATCAGAATTCCAACTTAACCATTCGTACACATTGCTATTAGAAGCTAAAGCACTTTCTATTGCAACCAAAGATTTAGATTTCTCTCTTACAGCAACAACGTCTCCGTCTTTCAATGTATGAGAAGGAATATTCAAAATTTCTCCATTCACAGTAATGTGTCTGTGAGAAACCAACTGACGTGCTCCACTACGAGAATTTGCGATCCCTAAACGGAATACAACATTATCTAAACGAGATTCACATAATTGTAATAAAACTTCACCAGTAATCCCTTTAGATCTAGATGCTTTTTTAAATAAATTAGAGAATTGACGCTCTAAAATACCATATGCGTATTTCGCTTTTTGTTTTTCTGCTAATTGGATTGCATATTCAGATTTTTTACCTCTTCTTTTTGCATTTCCGTGTTGTCCTGGAGGATAATTTCTTTTTTCAAAGTTTTTATCATCTCCAAAAATTGCTTCTCCGAATTTACGGGCAATTTTAGTTTTTGGTCCTGTATATCTTGCCATTTCTTAGTTA
>Ga0105356_10004373_pt1 | contig 13647 bp, 7 predicted proteins | sample GOMGulsemesocosm_3_FD_83502 | JGI IMG/M metagenome (GOLD analysis project Ga0105356, IMG submission 83502) | Methane-oxidizing microbial communities from mesocosms in the Gulf of Mexico - GOM9D Gulf of Mexico | ecosystem: Environmental > Aquatic > Marine > Cold seeps | place: Gulf of Mexico...
AGTTTTGGGAATGTTCCAGTTGACTCTATTAAGTTATTTTTAAACACTAAGCCTTTGATACTATTTGCTTTGAGTATAGGTGTATCAAAAGATTTAAAAACGTTATTCTCAATCACAATGTTTTTATGAACATAATAATTGGAAACACTTTCATGGTTTTCAGGCCAAATATTAATAACATAGTTGTTTGGCACTTGATTATATCCACATTCAATAAATTGATTTCCCTTAATTGTAACGTCACTTACAGCACCGGATTCATACCAACTTGAAGCGTCGTTTGCAATTAAAATGGCATGCATTCCTGTCCTATAAAATATGTTGTTTTCAATAAGGCTTTTTTTTCGAGTTGTCAATAAAACTCCTCTGGTATTGGTTCCTGAAAAATGATTGTTCTGAATTTTAACACTAGGTGTCCATGTGACATTTTCAACTACATCTCCTTTCTTAAAACCTTTTGGAATAGGCTCATGAAGGGTTACTTGAATTAATCTATCATTTATCTTTTTTACATCCCTAATTGTAGATCTTCCATAAATTTGCAAACTCTTAGAATGTACAAAATCTAAGGTATCTCCCACAAAGAACGCATCAAAACCATAGGTTTGATGATGCATAAACTTTAAAATAATTTTATTCAGTGTTAGCTTTTTTATCACTTTTAAATGAGTTCCATGAATATTAACAGCATCGTCATGGGCTCCAGAAGTTGTGCAGTTTTTAATAATAATTTCCCCTTTACATCCTGAAAAATGAAAACAATCAGCAAATGCAGCAATTATTCTACCCGTTTTCTTTCTTGGTTTGACGTCCACCTTATCAAATGTGATATTTTCTGTAAATTGACTTACAATTCCCAAACCATGCATATAATGCATATTGACATTTTTAAGGTGTATATTTTTACTATAGCCAATAAAGGCTCCTACCTGATCTCTAATAGGGTCTCTAACAGTTAATACCTGCCTCTTTTTATATCCAGATTTCGAAAAATCGCCTTTAAAAATTACTCTATAGGGTTCTATCTCTTCGGCCTTGCTTTTTAGTATTGGATCAAAATTACTATAATATAAAGCAGACAAAGCAGTATCTACACTAATGGTATGATAATGTTTCATCATCCATTTTTCACCATAGAATTGAATCTTATTATTTACTAAAGTGTAAGTAGAACTTGGGTTGACCTTAGCAATAATACTGGTATCAGTAATACTTTCAATTTTCAATTCTGACATGGTAGGACGCTCATAATCAAAACTCACATCCTGCATTTTTACATTATTACAATGAACAAAGGCAAAATTGGTCATCTTACCGCGAAACACAAACAAGGCATCATTCCCATGAATAGTAATGCTTTCAAAATTTTCAAAAAGTAGCCCTATTGTTTTAAGTTTTGAAGGTACTTCAATTTCACTTGAAGTATTTGAAATATAGTATTCACGTTTCGGAGAATGCTCAGGCCAAACATCATATCTACCATTTTTAAATTCGATTATCACGTTAGAATATTTCGAAGCTTCTTCCATCATTGCTTTAAGTTGCGGTGCCATGTCCTTAAATGTATTGGGAATTACACCAAACTCTTCCGCATTAATGATTACATCTGTTTTTAAAGTATTAGCTATAATTTTTACATTGAGAATACTAATTAAAAAAAAACAGCAAGTTAGAAAACGAGTAAGCATATTTTTAAAACATTAAAATTTAATAAGTGTCTTTTATCCAGTTATAAGGCTTGCGTTTTACCCAATTCCCTCTTGTAAAGTCTGGAAAGTCTTGAGGAGCTCCATTATTTTCTATCGACTGTTCAGAGAGTGGTGTAATAGCACTCCAAGCAGCTGCATCATATACATCTAAGGGTGGTGCAATATTTTGTTTAGCACATTCAACAAATGCATTTAACACAAAGAAATCCATACCTCCGTGACCTGCCCCGGTAGCTAAATGCTCATATTTTTTCCACAGAGGATGATCATATTTTTCCAGCCATTTATCTGCTACATCCCATTTATGTGGTTTAGATTTTCCTTCAATATAAATTCTGTTACCATCAACTTCCCATAAACCATTTGCTCCTTGCACTCTAAATCCTAAAGAATAAGGTCTAGGAAGATTACAATCATGAGTTACAATTATTGTCTCACCGCTTGAAGTTTCAATTGTAGATGTAATTACGTCACCTTGTTTCCATTTCAATTTTGCATTTGGATGATTTTCCCCTTTATTTTTTACTATATAGTTGTTAAGTCCAATCGCTTTAGAAGCAGTTGAAGTAAGAGAAACAAATTTATTTCCCCTGTTGATATCACACATTACTGCTATTGGTCCAACCCCATGGGTAGGATACACATCTCCATTTCTTAATAATGAATGTTGTGTACGCCATCGAGCTTCACCTTGAGCATTCTCACCAAACTCTCCTCCATCACTAAATTTAACTGACCTCAGATCATGTTGGTAACCACATCTAAAATGAACTAATTCCCCGAATACATTTTGTTTTACCATATTTAGGACGGCCATCACATCACGTCTATAATTTACATTTTCCAGAATCATCACATGAGTACCTGTTTCCTCATGAGTATTAACAAGATCCCAACACTCTTCCATAGTATTGGCTGCTGAAACCTCAACACCTGTGTAAACATTAGCTAACATCGCATCTTTTGTCATTTTTGTATGCCATAGCCATGGAGTAGAAATAATTACTGCATCAACGTTTTTATCATTTAATAAATTGCGATAATCAAGTTCATTTTTGTCATAAACCACTGGTTTTTTAAAACCAAAACTATTTATTTTTTTTAATGCGTTGTTTATGGCTTTTGAATCTATATCACAAATTGCTGTAATTTCCACATCCTTTCTTCTCACGGCATTGTTTACATGACCCATACCTCTTCCTCCAACACCAATAAATGCCAGCTTCAATTTATCTGAATTGTTTCCGATATAGTTTCCAAAACTCAAAGATGGAGACATTGCAATCCCAGTTCCTACAATTGCAGACTTTTTAATAAAATTTCTTCTTGATCTCATTATACTTCTATTTTTTATATTCAATTAACTGAATAAATTATCATTCATTAATAGAAAACCTCTATTATTTATTTTCCACCATTAAAGATGTGTTTTGCGTAATTAATATCCATTTCGTCATATCTTTTCGACAAATGTATTAATCGCCCTTTAAAATCATTCCAATCTTTTGCGTCTTTCGAAGTCCAAACAACCTCAGACAATGCAGTCATTCTTGGTAAAATCATATATTCTACATAATCAGTCGTTTTCATGTATTCTGTCCAAACATTTCCCTGTGCTCCTAAAATATATTTTTGTTCTTCTTTAGTTAATTCTTTTGGTGTTGGTTCATAGGCATAAACATCTTCAACGGTAGTCATTCCACCAATGGCTAATGGTTCATTATCTTTATCTTTTGTTTGATAGTGATCAAAGTAACATGAGTGACCTGGAGTCATTATCACATTATGTCTTTTTTTAGCCGCAGCAATTCCTCCCTTTGTTCCTCTCCAAGACATCACTGTAGCATTTGGGGCCAATCCACCTTCTAAAATCTCATCCCACCCAATAATATCTCTTCCTTTTGAGTTTAGGAACTTTTCAATTCTTTTAATAAAATAACTTTGCAATTCATGTTCATCCTTCAACCCTTCATTTTGTATTAACTTTTGAGCGAATTTACTTTTTTCCCATTGTGGTTTTGGAGCCTCATCACCTCCAATATGAATCAATTTACTGGGAAATAAATCCATCACTTCTGTCAATACATCTTCTAAAAATTCAAAGGTTTCTTCAGTTGGTGCGTAAATTTCAGGAAACACTCCCCATCTAGTTCCTACCTCATATTGATCTCCAGTATTTCCAAGTTCAGGATACGATGAAATTGCTGCTAAAGAATGCCCTGGCAACTCAATTTCAGGAATTACAATTACATGTCTCCTTGTTGCATAAGCAACAATATCTTTTACTTCTTCTTGTGTATAAAACCCTCCATAAGGTTTTTTATCATACTCAACATTCTTTTTATTCCAAGTGTTGCCATGTCCTAATATCGTTTCTTTTCTATATGCCCCTATTTCAGTAAGTTTTGGATACTTTTTTATTTCAATTCTCCATCCTTGATCTTCTGTCAAATGCCAATGAAATGTATTCATTTTATGCATGGCTATTAGATCGATGTATTTTTTAATAAAGTCAACTGGAAAAAAATGACGTCCAACATCCAAATGCATTCCTCTATAAGAATACCTGGAACCATCTTCAATTTTCACACAAGGAATTGTCCATTCAATTTCCTTTGAAACCAAATTTCTTTCCAACTCCTCTGGCAGTAATTGTCTTAAAGTTTGAATTCCATAAAAAACACCTTTTGCTGTTTTACCAGAAATCGTAATTGATTGGTGTTCCACAGAGATTTTATACGCTTCATTTTGTTTAATCTGATCATCAATTATTAATGAAATGGTATTATTCCCTTTATCTTTTCCTATTTCATATGGTATGTCAAACCCAGTTGGAGAATTTAACATTTCTGCTAAGTAAGATCCTTCTTGTTTCAACCTACCATCTACAATAATTTTGGTATTAGAAGTTATCAAAAACCGTCCGTTTGAAGATTCTAATTTCATAGGTTTTGGAATTATTTGATAATCCTCAACTGTATTTACATAATTCTTGTATTTATCAGTACAAGAAAAATTAACTATCAATACTAATAAAACCAAAACTTTAGTACACTTTTTTACCATTTGTAAACTTTCTTATTTTAATTGAACTTATAATATTTAATCAATGATTATTGTAACTAAAACCGCTTTATGATCTGAGGGCCAATCCAATTGAGAACCAATAAAATTTTCCCTAGAAGTATTGGAGGTCACAATTTTATCGAATGCATATGATTCTTTTGGTCCTACTAATGATGCATAAACAGTTTTAACACCATATCCTTTGTAAAAGATAAAATCTATTCTGTCTCTTTCATCTGATTTAGGTATCCAACTAGTCGATTTCTTCCCATGTACTTTTGAAGGCCAAGTAATTCCTGGATTCAAAACTTCATTAGGAAAATATTCTCTAAAAGAATCTACAAATCCATTTTCGAAAAGAGTATAGGTACTATGCCAATTTATTACAACTCCATTATGATCGAACATTTCGGAAGTTCGTTCTGTCCAATCCAAATGAGAAGGTTCATTAAAATCACCCATAAGAATAATTGGGTTTACTTCATTTTTAACAGAATTTAAAAAAGCATTGATTTGTTCATCTCTGGATGAGTTTAAATTGTATAACAATAATTCTTCAATATCTGTTATAGGTTTTGGATTATCATCTCCATCGTCTATCATATTCCAACTTGGACTACCTCCATAGTACCCCCTAGGTAAATAACAGGCATAATTTGTATAATCTAAATGAGCACATCCAACAACAATAGGTTTGCCATTAACATTAATGTTAAATTTAGCAATAGAACCCTCTCCATTATAAATTAATTCAGATGACTTTATTGGGAATTTACTTATTATTGATACATCACCTCCAATATAACCTCTCTCATAAACATAACCTTGTGATGAAAGTTTGTTTACTATTTTAGTTGTCCAATCTTTATTTTTATAATTTCTTACCTCTGTAAAACAAACAATATCTGGATTTACTTCAACAATAACATCACGAATTTTGTTTATTCCATTTGACACTGAAGTTCCCTCCTGCCATACATTAAAAGTTAATAACTTCACACTTTGTTGAGCATAAACATTTTGTATCTGAATAAATAAAAGTAATATGATAACTTTTTTAATTAAAAATTCAATCATTGTAATCTGCTTTTTTTAAATCTAAAACCTGTTTAATTAGTCATTATTAAAAAGAGAATAATTCTCAATTAAATAAAAAAGGGGAGTTGAGTTCTCTAAAATTCTTTCTCCCCTTTCAATCATAGAACTATTAACTCATCAATTCTATTCTATGTAAAATGTATTCGTGATGGTATACCAATACGCCCAACTTCCACCAGACTCATAATACACTTCATATTCCACCTCAACAACTCCAGAACAAACATCAAATGTTCCTTCTCCAACTTGTTTAAAAGCATAAACATAACCATCATTATCTGTCCCTGCTACTTGCTGCTCAAAAGTAACAGATCCTTTTGTTGCTCCATTAGAAATAGGGTTTAACGTAACTTCAAGTTTAGCATTAGGAAAAGGACCATATGCAATCAAATCACCTTGTAAAGTCAATACATTACCATTTAAATTTCCTGTTACAGGAAAAGTTCCCCAAGGAGTTTCATTTGAAATGTTTTCTGAATTAAAAACATCTGTAGTGTCACTACATTCATCATCAATGATAACTGCTCTTATAACACCATTTGTTGGGTTATCTAATCCTAAACCAATATTTAATTCTGAGTTACTTGTACTTGCAATAGAAATATCAATACTTCTTTCTTCTAGACTCCCTATTAAATTATCAATGGTACTTATATATAAGGTGTCTGAGGTATAAGTTCCTTTTTTAACTACAAGTGTTTTAGTTGAAAGAGTATAATCCACACCATCTACAGCATTATTTTCAGTCACCGTTAAATTGATGGTTATATCTTGTGTTGGCTCATATCCTAATAAATCTATTACTATAGGAAAAGGAGTAATACTTGCTTCTGCTTCATTAACACCAACTGATTTTTTTTGAAATGCAATAAATTCAAAAACTGGATCTACAATATTATCATCATTATCACAAGAAACAAATGTGATAAGTATGATTAATATGATTAGTAATTTATTTGTTTTCATCATACATATTTTAAAGGTTTAACTATTCGTTTTTCAACAACCACATTTCTCCATTTATAGTATCTCCATTAGGATACTGACTACTGATTGCAGTTTGAAGGTTTTCATTATTTGTTTGAATTTCACTTTCTGGATACATCCATCTTTTTGGAACCATACCATCATTTAGGACTCCCCCTCCATCTGTTGAAAATTCTGGAAAACCAGTTCTACGTTGATTATAAAATGGCTCCCAACCTGAATTCATAAATGTTGAAAGGTACTTTTGCGTAACAATCATTTCAATACCATTTTGAGAATTATAAACAACTTGAGGATTTTCTAGATACTCCTCAATTTCAGAACTATTAATATTATAAAAATTCAACGATGCTCTAATTCCATTTTCATAGTGAATACTTGCATCAGAACTAATCCATCCTCTTGCTGAAGCTTCAGCTAAAGAAAACTCTACTTCAGCGTAACCCAAAGCAATACTTGGCTCATTTACCGGGTCATTGTAGTATCTTTCAGCAATAAGTGAACCTTCACCTCCCGAAATTCTACCAGAGTTCAACGTAATTAATTCACTTCCATCAACACCTCCATATGCATTGAAATCATCATTTGGCAAGCTACTGCCATTTTCTTCTTTTTGAGCGATTACAAAAAGTCTAGGATCTTGTCTGCTTTTTAAATGATTTACAAATGACTCATCAAAATAAATGTTCGTTTTTATCCAATTACTATTAAAATATGTGTATTGATTATCATCTAAATCATAAAAAGGTAATGCTGTATTGTCTTCGTTTGATGTAAATATTGGGTACTGACTTTGATTATTCACAATTTCTTGAAATCTATTTATAACACCAATATTAGTATTCCCTTCTTTTTTAGATAACGAAATTAGCACCCTCAAACTCAAAGAATTGATTGCCTTCTTCCATTTCTGAATATCTCCATTATAGATAACATCACCACTAATAATTCCATTTTCTGTGTTAAGCATATTATTTGCTTCTTTCAATTCATCTAGAATTCCAATAAATATATCTTCTTGTGTATCATAAACTGCTGTAAAAATTGGTTCTTCAGCATTTCCTTTAAGTGCCTCACTATAAGGAATATTTCCAAAAGTATTAGTAAGGCTTAGCGTAAAATATGATCTAAAATATTTCGCTAAAGCAAGATAATTTGGTTTCTCAGCCGATTCAGCTTCTTCAACCATTTTTAAAACTTGTCTTAAATTATTATAGGTCCCAAAAGATGCTCTCTGCCAATTGTAATACTGTTCGTCTCGTATTGATTCAACATTTGCCAAATACCTTACAGCCATAGCAGCACTAAAGGTTACTTCGTTAAATGCACTTACTTGAATTCCAGTTAAAATCAACCCAGGTTCACCTTTGGTTGTTCTATTCGGATCAATTTGATAATCATCAAAATTAGCACAACCTCCTAAAGCTAAAAGCAATATTAAGCTATATATCAATTTTATTTTTTTCATGTCTAATGTTTTTATCTTATTATTTAAAATGATAAGTTCAAGTTAACTCCAATATTTCTAGTTGAAGGAGTTTGTAAGTTATCCGTACCAGAATCTGGATCAACATTTGGAAGATCAGACCAAAGAGCCAAGTTTCTTCCAATAAATGAAATAGATGCTTTATCTAAATTCAATGAGTTGATAAATTTTTCAGACACATTATATGTTAAAGTAACTTCTCTTAATTTTAAGAAAGTTTGATCGTAGTAATGATCTATAAGAGCATTACTTGTATTTTGATTCCAACTAATGTAATTTACTTTTGTAGTATTTGGAGCATATACACGAGTATCATTAGTAATATTTCCAAAATCATCATACGCTACATCTCCTTCAACAACTACAACACCCGGACCAATATAAGTTGATTCACCCCTGTTGGCAGCATCTCTATGATCATTCACTGTTCCTGGATGAGTACCTCCCCACCACATTTTTTGATTTGTAGAAGAATAGATAAGACCTCCAATTCTTCCATCAACTGCAATGTTTAAACTAAAATTCTTGTACTTGAAGGTGTTTTGTAATCCATATACCCAATCAGATTCTGAATTCCCTCTTTTTCTTGAAAAAGTTTCACTAATAGGAAAACCGTTAGATCCATAAATTAAATGTCCTCCAGGAGTTTTTAAATAAGGAGAATAAAATATTTGATCTGTTCTAGTCCCTACTTTAACATTTCCTAAACGATCTGACCCGTCATAGATACTTTCTAGTGTTCTTTGATTATTACTCCAGTTCGTAGCAATATCCCATCTAAAGTTCTTGTTTTTTATAGGAGTTCCAGACAATACAAATTCTACCCCTTTAACAGCATATTCATTACCATTGATTAACTGAGAACTAAACCCTGAAGAAATAGATACTGGCACTCTTACAATATTGTTAGTTTGCTTGATAGAATAATAAGTAGCATCTAAATTTAGTCTTCTTTTAAAGAATCTAAGATCGAGCCCCACTTCATAAGTATCTGAAGTTTCTGGATTAATATTATCATTTAATAATGTACTAGGGTAATTTAATGAAGCACTATTATTCCAATTTACACCATTATCATACGCTGCAAGATGCGAATAGGTACCTCCTGTTCTACCATCAGATACATTTGCCCAAGACCCTCTTAGTTTTACAAAAGAAACATATTCTCCAAAATCAATTAATTCTGATAACACTGTTGAAAGTGAAACAGATGGATAAAAGAAATTATTGTTTTTCACAGGAAGTGTAGAAACCCAATCTTTTCTTCCAGTTACTCCAAAATACATTGATTTTACAAATTCTACATCTAATGTAGCATAGATGCTATTTACCAGTTCTTCTCCATACCAATTTGAACCTTTCAAAGGATTAGTTGAATTAGCTGTGTTGTAAAACTCAGGAATGGTTAAACCGTCAGTTCTTATGTTAAGATCTTTATAATCAGAATATCTTGTTGAAGCCCCTATTGTAGCATTCACTTTAACCTGCTCACTAATTTCTTTCTTATAAGAAGCAATCAAATCAGCATTTAAAGAAAATGAAGTTGTACTTCTTAAAGCATAATTCCCTTTAGATAGAGAACCATATCCAATTATACTCTGAGGCTCTTTCCAATCTCTATTAAGAGTAGAAGAGTTAAACCCTGACCTGAAGTTAATTGAGAAATCTTCATTTGCATCATAATTAAGATTTAAATTACCATAGGTATTGTCTTTATTATATCCTTGTAGCGCCTCATAAGCAATAAAATATGGATTGTTGTACCAAGAAGTATTAAAATGCCTTTGCTGAGTTCCTTCTTTACCTTCAGCCCAATAGTTCCTAAGATCATCTACATCAACATCAACACCTGTCCAGAGTACTAGATTATATAAATAGTTGTAAGGTCCATATCCAGTTTGAGGAAAGTTCTTTGTATATTGTCTATTGTATGCTAAAGCTGCATCAACTTTTAATTTATCCGTAATTTTATATCCTCCCGAAACACTAAAAGAAGTATTATTTAAATTGTTATTGGGAACAACTCCTTTTTGATATATATGTGAAATAGAAACTCTAAAATTTCCTTTATCATTTCCACCACTAACAGCAATATTATTAGTATAAATCATTCCTGTATCAAAGAATTTTTCTACATTATCTTTACCTCTAGAAATTAAGGGTAATGGTATTCTTTGTCCTGTATTAGGGTCTATTGGACTGTTAAATTGAACTGCTTCTCTAAATCCACTTGGAGTATTTGAATCTAACTGATCTAGTTTAGGCCCCCAAATCCATCCACCACCTTCAGAACCACCTCCGCCTCCATCGACATAAGCATAAGAACCATTATTTCCATTTCCATAAGTAGTTTGTACACTAGGAATACGAATATAACTAGGTTGAAACATTGCACTAGTATTGTATTCAACTTTTGTAACTCCTTTTTCTCCTCGTTTAGTGGTAATCATTAATGCTCCATTTTTACCAATAGAACCATACAGTGCAGATGCCGTCGCACCTTTTAAAACACTTATATCTGCTATATCATCTGCATTCAACTTCCAATAATCATTTTCTATACTTGGAATACCATCAATTACTATCAATGGAATACCTCCTCTTAATGTAATATTAGGATCTTGAAATAAACCGGTACTGTTTTTAACAATTAAACCAGCTACTTTACCAGTTAAGGAATTAATTACATTAGGCTCTCGAGCTTTTACCATAGATTCACCTTTAACTTCCTGTACAGCATACCCAAGAGTTTTGGTCTCCTTTTTAATCCCCAAAGCAGTTACAACAACTTCTTCCAATTCATTTCCGTCAACAATTAATTCAACATTAATTGTAGTACTATCTCCAACTATTACCTTTTTAGTTATCATTCCAATATATGAAAACACCAATACCTGTCCTTCAGAAGCAGTTATCGTATATTTACCATCAAAATCCGTATCTGCTCCTTTGATAGTCCCTTCAATAATAATGTTTACTCCCGGTAGTAGCTCACCTGTATTATCTGTAACAATACCAGAAATTTCTTTTTGTTGATCTACCACATTTCCTATTAACTTTTCAGAATTTTCCTTCTTAAGTTTTGCTTTAACAATCACAGTATTATTTTCCGTAAAAATGTACGTGAATTTAATCGGTGACAGACTCTTCTCTAATAATTCATTTACTTTGATACTTCCTTTGTTCAGAATAACTTTTGGGGCGTTTTTAATCAAATCATGCCTGTATATAAATTTATAATCTGTTTGTTTATAAATCATTTTAAGCACTTGTTTCACTGACGCCGTTTGGTCTTTGTCTATTCTAATTTCAGCATTTTGAGAAAACCCGTTTTTGGGTCCCAAGGCAAACACAACGGTGCAACAGAAAAAAATAAATGTTTTCATAATTGTTTTTAAGAGCTTATTTTTATTAAAATAAGCCAATTTGGTAAAATTAAAATTCATAATTTAGCATTGATTTTTGGTTAAACATTGTTTTAACTAATTTTCGTCTCGGAAAAGGCTATAACGCTCCAATGTCTTAGCCTTTTCCTTTTTATTTTATAATTATTTTATTTTCACTTATTTCGAATATAATTTCATCTTTACTTGTTTCTTGAATAATTTTTAAAATATTTTCAATTGACTTTGTCCTTTTTAATACCCCTGTGAAAACAAGTTGTTTTTGTTTTGCATTTTCAAAAATTATTTCAGCCGCATACCATCTTGCCAAAACTTTCATCATTTCACTTAAAGGTTCTTCTTCAAATGTAAATAATCCATTCACCCAAGATATTTCAGTTGATACATCTACTTCTGATATCATGATTAAATCAGAGCCTTCACTTATTACAGATTGCTGATTAGGTTTTAACGTTTTCTTCAGCTTTCCATTTTGAATCAAAACAATACCTTCGATCAACGTTGTTGCAATTTCATTATCTTCATTATAGGCTCTTACATTAAATTTAGTCCCAATTACATTAACTCTTTGCTCTTTAGAAAACACATTAAAAGTTGCTCCATTATGTTTACTACTAGGAGACACTTCAAAATAAGCTTCACCATACAGTAAATTAACATCTCTAGATTTTCCAGTTATAAAACTTGTAGGATATTTTAATTTAGAATCCGAGTTCAATTGTACTTTTGTTCCATCGGCAAGCAATAAGGAATATTCTCCTCCTCTTGGAATTGTTAAATAATTGTATTTTATATTATCATCTTCAGAAGATTTATTATCATCCTGAGCATATAATAATTTTTCACCATCTCCTTTAACATTTTCAGTTTGATATTTTTTATCTTTATCTAGGTTTATTTGATCTCCATTTTCTAATGTTAATATTGCTTTACTCTCTCCTGTTTCAATTGTTTTTTCAATTACTACAATTTCCACTTTATTTTCAAAAATATTATTAAACTTATAAATTGATAAACTTATAATAATTAGAATAGATGCTGCCACAGCCATTCTTTGGAAAACAATTACTTTTTTCCTTCTTTTTGCCTTTTTAATTCTACCAACTATTAGCTCTTTTGCCTTTTTCACATCAAACTCTTCCATATACATTGTAGTTAATAATTCAATCTCAACAAATCGATTGAAAACATCAATATTCTCATTACTGTCTATCCATTTTTCAAGATAATTCAGTTCAATAACATTTGCCTCCTTATTGAGAAACTTTACTATTATTTTTTTTATTTCTAAATCTTTCATTACAATTCTTTCTATACATTAATACGTAAAAAAATAACGAACCCCTTTATTTTTTCACTAAAATATTTTTTTTATAAATTAGCAATAATTTAACTCTAACTTTTATATTAATTTGACTTTCGAAAAAAATTCTTTTTTAGCACAACAATTAAAATTAGGGAATGAAAAAGCTTATGATTTTTTGATGAATTCGTATTATCAAAAATTATGTGGTTATGCTCATACTTTAACCAATAATCGCGATTTAACAGAAGATATTGTTCAAAGTGTTTTTGTTGAAATATGGACTAATAAAAAGAATATAAATCCAGATTATTCAATCAAAAATTATTTATACAAATCAGTTTATAACGAGTTTATTGATCAGTACAGAAAAAACAAACCTGTTGTTAATCTGGAAAAGAAATATTTAGAAGCTCTCGATTTAGTCATTGAAAATGAACAAAGAGATATCAGTGATTTAATTAAATTACTTGACATAGAGATTCAAAATCTACCTCCAAAATGTAGGCGAATTTTCTTATTAAACAAGAAAGAAGGCTTAACTCATATTGAAATATCAGAATTTCTTAATATTTCTATTAAAACAATTGAAGG